>SXGR01038169.1_pt1 | contig 49019 bp, 50 predicted proteins | sample 3174711 | NCBI WGS metagenome assembly SXGR01 (sample SAMN11356860, study PRJNA531348) | freshwater metagenome | isolation source: freshwater sample F1-60 | place: China: Fuxian Lake, Yuxi | collected 2017-12-25
CCCGATCGAGCATGGCGCGGACCGACGCAATTTTCTTCAAAGAGGAGGCGATGAACTTTTGTCCGCCGAAACCGGGATTGACCGACATGATCAGGACCAAATCCACCTCGGCGATGATTTCCTCGATCGTGCTGAGCGAGGTAGCAGGATTCAGGGTCACCCCCGCCTTGACTCCCCGTTCTTTGATGGCCTGCACCGTGCGGTGAAGATGGGGGCAGGCCTCCACATGCACCGTCAAATAATCCGCGCCGACCTCGGCGAACTCGGCGATGAAAGCATCGGCGTTGGTGATCATGAGATGGACGTCAAGCGGCAGCTTGGTGACTTTTCGGAGAGCCTCCACGATCGGCGGACCGATCGTCAGATTCGGCACGAAATGCCCGTCCATGACATCGATATGGAGGAAGTCGGCCCCGGCCCGTTCCACGGCTGCCACTTCATCGGCCAGCCTGGCAAAGTCAGAGGCTAAGATCGAGGGGGCGATATAAATGGGGCGTGCCATCACAAAACCTTCCTCAGTCGTGCGGCGTAAAATCCGTCCATCGAGAACCGGTTTCCCACGGTCGAAAGCGCGCCTGACTCGGTGACAAATTCCTGCGCCGCGGGCGGGAGCCAGGAGGAGACGGACTCACGATGGAGCTCCGCATGGGCACGGCAGAATCGCTCGATCACGTCTTCGTTTTCTTCCGGCTCCGTCGAGCACGTACTATAGACCAGCACCCCGCCAGGCCGCAAGCACGGAGCCACCGCTTCGAGGATCTGACATTGAAGCGCTTGATGCCGGGGGAGCAGTTGCTCGTCCTTCCGCCATTTCGCTTCCGGATGGCGTCGCAACACCCCGAGCCCGCTGCAGGGCGCATCGACCAAGATCCGGTCGACCAGCGGCTGGCCCGCTGCCGATCGCTTCACGGAGGGCATCCATTCGCGCGGCTCTCGGATATCGCCGGCGATCGGCACGACGTTCTGCACTCCGAGCCGGCGACAATTGGCTCTCACTAAATCCAACCGGGTCCCGCTCCGATCGACGGCGTAGATGGTCCCCTTGTTTTGCATCAGCTCAGCCAGATGGGTGGATTTTCCTCCCGGCGCCGCGCAGGCGTCGAGCAGGATCTCGCCAGGCTGAGGGTCCAGGAGGAGCGGCACCAATTGCGCTGCTTCATCCTCGACATAAAAGGCCCCCTCGTGAAAGCCGGGAAGCGAGGGCACGGGACCTCCGTCTTCGAGCAGGATTCCGAACGGGCTCACGGTGGTCGGCCTCGCTGTCATGCCGGCCTGGGCAAATTTTTCGAGGAGCGCCTCCCTGATCGTAACCAGCTGGTTCACCCGCAGCGTCATCGGAGGAGCAACGCTCACCCCTTCGCAAGCAGCTTCCGCAGCAACAGGCCCCAACCGCTCCACCCAGCGGCGGCTAAGCCAGGTCGGAACCGAATACTTCACGGAAAGGGCCTGAGCCGGATCCTGGTCCATGCTGGGCCAGGGCTCAGGAGGATGACGCAAAAGCGAGCGCAGCACCGCATTGACGAGCCCGCTCCAGTCCCTGCCGACTGTCCCGGCAAAGGCTCTGGCCAGGTTGACCGATTCATTGACGGCGGCAGACTGGGGAATGCGATCCAGGAAGAGAAGTTGATAGGCCCCGAGCCGGAGCACCATCTGCACCACGACGGGCAGGCGAAGCAATGGCTTATCTAAAACCGCCTCAAGCCGCCAATCGATGGTCGCAAGCCTGCGCAAGACTCCATAGGTGAGTTCGACCGTGAGCGCCCGATCACGGCCATCGAAAGCACAACGAGCGAAGGCCCTGTCCAGCAACACATCCACGCCCTCCTCACTCTTCTCGGACTCCGCCAGCAACGAAAGGGCGATCGCACGGGCGGACGGTGCGGTCTGAGCAGTAAAGAGGGATCGAGGACCAGATGCCATAGATAACTCAAAGGAGATTCAGGTTATTGAGTGAATGGGCAAGAAACTAGGAAGGAACCGATCCCCCCAGCTGCAATCCAGCAGAAATAGGGTGACCTGCCACATATTGAACCACGGCCATGCGGCGGCTATTGGCCGGCTGCAACTCCAGCAAGGCCAGGACTCCCTCCCCCGTCGCGACATGAATTGCCTCGCTGGTGACTTCCATCACTACCCCCGGAGGCTTCGTGGCTGGCCCTGGGAGGGCCTGGGCCCGCCAGATCATCCAACGGTCGCCCCCCGGCACAGAAGTGTAGGCCCCGGGCCAGGGAGCCAGGCCACGGACCCGGTTGGCCAGAACCCTGGCTGGCAAGGTCCAATCGATCGCGCCATCTTCTTTTTTCAACAGGGGTGCCATGGTCGCTTGCAAAGAATCTTGCGGCTTCGGCACGAGAATGCCGGCCTTGAGCCTAGCAATCGTCTCGACCAGCAACCTGCCTCCCAGCTCGGCCAACCTTGGCGAAAGGGTGCCAGCCGTATCATCATCCGTAATGGGGATGGCTTCTTGCAGCAGCATCGCGCCCGTATCCATCCCCTCATCCATCAACATGGTCGTAATCCCGGTTTCTCGTTCGCCGTTGATGATGGCCCATTGGATCGGACCGGCGCCGCGATATTTGGGAAGCAAAGACCCATGTACATTGATGCAGCCGCGCGGAGGCAGCGAGAGCACCGCCGGAGGCAAGATGCGCCCGAAGGCCGTCACCACGATCAGGTCCGGCTTCCACGCGGCCAGCGCCTGAAGAAATTCCGAATCCTTCATCTTGAGGGGTTGGAGCAGAGGGATCTTCTCCCGCTGAGCCAAGAGCTTCACCGGAGACGGAGTAAGGATTTGCCCTCGCCCTTTCGGGCGATCCGGTTGCGTCACGACACTGACCACGGCATCGTCCGACTTCAACAGAGCTTCGAGAGAGGCAGCCGCAAAGTCCGGCGTACCCATGAACACGATATTCATGTTATCGCTTTAGCATTGCAGATGCGCGAAAGCAACCTGGCCGCGCAGCTGCTGGCTTGACTTGCCGTTGAATGCTTTGTTAGCAGTCTGATGCGGGGTGGCGCAGCCCGGTAGCTCGGTGGGCTCCTAACCCCAAGGTCAGAGGTTCAAATCCTCTCCCCGCAACCAACCAGTTTTCCCCCCATCTCACAGCCCTCAACGATCTCCCTGCGGCAAAGCCGCTAATCGCCCTCTTCTTTGCTCGTCGTCCGTATCTCGCCCCTACAAGAGCATATGGCCTATAGCCAATAGCGTATGGTCCGGAATGAAGAGGGGGAAGGATCTTTACTATCAGCTATACGCTCTTATCTCCCACGAGATACGCTTCACGATTCACAGCTATCGAGAATGCATCTTGCCGTCATTCGTCGGAGCCGAGCCCCAGCAACTGCGCTAGCTGAGAGACCGTGTAGGACGTGCGGGCATCCAAGATAACCAGCCCGATGCCGGCCGCCTGCAGGGCTAACTGAATCTCTCGCCGCCTCGAGACCTCCTCCGGCTGAGGGGGCAACCCCTCCTCCAGCAAGACCACCTGCTCTACGAGCTTCGATCCAGGATGGAGCAACACAAAGTCGAGTTGCTTCAGCGCGATCTTCCGCAAGACTTGCAGCCGGGCCTTCTTGTCTCCCTCCACGCTGACGATCGACCAGAGCGGGACCCGCGCAAATACCAGGAAATGGTCCTGCACCGCCAGCCATATCAGGTTGTAGAGCAGAAGATCCCTGTCGGTCAGCAGGGGCTGAGGCCGCAGCCTGACGCCAGAAGAAAGAACCAGAGCCTTGTTCTTGAGCGGCCCATTGGCTGGCGAGTCCTTGAGCTGCCAGAGCAAAAAAAACAGAAGCGCGATTGCCGGGACGATGAATAAGTTTTCCATCGTGCTCTATCGCGAAGGCAGGGAGTCGCGCCAGCCTGGCCCGTTCGGCACAATCGTGCCGAGGATCACAGGGTGCGACGCGCCCGTGACAGACGGAATGTTGCCCTGATGGCCTGTCACGGTGTGATAGGCCATCAGGGCGAAGGCCACCGCTTCAAACGACTTACTGTCCCAGCCGATGGCGTCGAAGGTAGTGACCGGCACCGGACCGAAGACCGTCGAGAGATGGGCCATGATCGCGCGATTGCGAACGCCGCCACCCCCCACCACCACTTCATCAATCTCACCCGTAATCCAGCGCCGCGCCGTGCCCACCGCCTTGGCAGTCCAGAGACTGCAAGTCGCCAAGAGATCCTCGATCGAGAGGCCCCGCTTCTGCTGAATCGAGATCAGCACCTCGATCAGTTCCTGACCGAAAGCTTCCCGTCCGGTCGACTTAGGCGGCCACTGGGAGAGAAAGGGATGGGCGAGGAGCGTCTTGAGTAATTGTGAATCGACCTGACCCTTCATCGCCAACTTCCCGCCACGGTCCATCATCAGCCGTCCCTCCGTCAGCCGAGCCATGAGACTGTCCAGCACCATATTGGCCGGCCCTGTATCGAAAGCCTGCACTTTGGCCAGGCCTCCGCCTTTCGGCACGTAGGTCACGTTGCTAATGCCGCCGAGATTCACGATCAACCGTGCGCGGCGCGCATGTTTCATAAGCAAGGCATGGGCGACCGGCGCCAAGGGAGCTCCCTGGCCCCCTGCGGCCATGTCCCTCGTCCGAAAGTTCGCGACCGTGGTGATGCCGGTCCGCTCGGCAATCACAGCCGGTTCGGCGATTTGCAGGGTCGAACGGATCGTCCCGATACCGGGCACAGGGATTCCGTGAGGCAGATGATGCAGGGTTTGACCGTGAGAGCCAACCAAAGCCACCTTGCCAGGCTGACGCTTGGCCTGCTTGATTACGCGCAACGCCGCCTTGGCAAACCATTCGCCCAGCAACACATTCAGATGGCAGACCTCCGCGACCGTTCCGGACACAGAGGCGGAGAGGATGCGCTGCTGCAACGAACGGGGGTAGGCGACTGTATGGGCCGCGAGCGTCTTCGCCTTAAGGGTGCTGCCTCGCCCGGTAATCTCCACCAGCGCGGCATCGACTCCATCCCCGGAAGTTCCGGACATCAGTCCAACAACAAGCATCAATGAGGTCCTCCCATGAGCATCGCGCAACTACACAGGCCGCTACGCTAATGGAATGCTTCAGTGGGGTCAAGCGAGAAGCCCCGCTTGCTCGTTTACGTTATCCAGGATGGCCAGGATGAGTCCCCCATTGCGCGCGCGTTGCGCGAGCACAGGGGACTCACCGAGCCTCCTCCCCCGCTGGTGGACTTTTTCAGCATCCTGCTAGACAGGTCGTAATGGGCGACCGTATGATGGCGAACCACGAATCGAAGACCGCTTTCCAAGGATCTCATGACCGCACGGGACCTCATCGACACATGGGCGCTCCGGCTTGAAGCCGAACAGAAGCAGGCGAGCAAAACTTCGCTCGACCAGCCCATCGCGCAGGTCTCATGCCGCCTGGTGCGCACGGTCGGCACCTTGCACCTCTACGAGCTCACACTTCCGCAGGGCTCCTCCCTCGCACATGACACGCCCCTCTCCATCATCCCTCCGGAGGACATGGAGCCAACCGAAGGCCTCGTGCTCGGCGGGGAAGACAATGTCATCCTGGTCCAGACCTTCGACCACATCGGACAAACCTGTGTCGATGCGACCGTGGTGCCAGATCGGGCAGGCCTGCTAACCACTTCAGCCAAACGGTTGCGCGACATGCTGGCGCAGCCGGACTCCTATCGGCTCGGTCCGGCAGACAGACTGGCGCCCCTCCTCGAAACAACAGGCACAGGAGAGCCTTCCGGGGCCGGAGCAGGCTCGTCGATCCTCTCGACCATCTGGTCGGACGACCTGTCGGTGCGGCGGCAGCGAGTGGCCACGCTGGCCATCGAACTGGTCCGCGCCAACAAACGCATGCTGGTCGTCTGCCCCGATCACCAACAGGCAGACGCCCTCATCGGCACCATCGCACGAGCCATGAAAGCCGCGGGGCTCACCTACAAGACCTGGGTGACTCGCTATGAAATGGCCCTGGCCCAACAGACGGATGGAATCGCGATTCAGGAGCTGGGGTTCGAAGCGCAGATGCACCAGTTCTATGCCAAGTCTCGCGCAGACAAGGCCGCGCTCCGGCGCAAGTACGAGCGGTTTCGCGAACTAACGCCTGTGTTAGCCTATAAAGCGCAGAAGCAAAAGGATCTTGATGAAGTGCGCCTCCTGGAGTGGCGCTTGATGACGCAGCTCTCCGATCTCCAGAACAAGATCAAAGACGTAAACATCACCCTGGCGGAATACGAAAACCTCCCGCTCTTCCGGAGGCTCAGCCTCCAGGCCGTCGGGAAAAACATCTCATCCCTGCATCAATATCTTGAACTGTACGAGAGTCAATGTGCCGAACTGAAGGGAGAGCTCGATGTTGCCAAGACGCGCATCAATGAACTCGTGCCGGAGGCCGCGGTGCCGAAAGACATGCGACCGGAGTTCGACGAGCTCAAAGAAGACATCGTCCATCTGGGCGGGACCAAAAAAATCCGTGAAATACTCGCGGCGGAGGAAGACACCAACCGGCAGACCTTCATCCAGAACCGGCGGCTCATGGTCACCACGGCATCGCGCGTGCTGAGCGATCCCCTCTTCAGCCGCGTCCGGTTCGACGTCTTGATCGCCGACGAAGCCCCCTGGATCGCAGCGGCTCCTCTGCTGAGCGCAGCAGGGCTGGTCCGAGAGAGAATCGTGCTCAGCGGCGACACCAGGGACATCGCCACCGCCGGCCTCTGGGCCTCGCAAGCGGCGAAAATCAGCCGATTCACGCCTCTTGCTTGACTGGGACCTCCATAATTCAGGATAATCCCTTTCCACCTCGATGTGCCGAAGTGGCGAAACTGGCAGACGCACTAGATTCAGGGTCTAGCGCCCGCAAGGGTGTGCGGGTTCAAATCCCGCCTTCGGCACCAAACTCTCTCTTCCCCTCTCCCACCAAAACGTGATCAACTGTAAGCTTTCCTGGCTGGATATAGTTCGTACTACGCCCAGGAATGGGCCTACTCGAAAGCACCCAGTAGCGCCAGCTTCTACTTGCCCATAGATCCCGCTCCGGGGCTGAGCCTATAATTCCCCATGGCCAACTCCCCTTCCATTCGCCTTGGCATTAGCCGTTGTCTCCTCGGTGACGAGGTCCGTTTCGACGGGGGCCATAGGAGGGACGACTATCTCACAGACCTACTGGGCCGTTATGTGGAGTGGGTCCCGGTCTGTCCCGAAGTGGAAGCAGGTCTCGGTACCCCCCGAGACGTGATGAGGTTAGTGGGCGATCCTCTTCATCCCAAGCTCATCACCATTGAGGGCGAAATCGATCACACAAAAGCGCTCAACAAGATGAGCGTCCAACGTATCCGCGAACTGAAAAAAAATGATCTCGCCGGATATGTGTTCAAGAAGAACTCGCCGAGCTGCGGGATCGAACAGGTGCGCATCTACAACGAGCAGGGAAAGCGGAGCGGGAACGGGATCGGACTGTTTGCGCGATCATTCATGGAGCAGTTCCCCCTGACTCCGGTCGAGGATGAAGGACGACTCTGCGATCCGGCGGTCAGAGAAAATTTCATCGAACGGGTCTTCGCTTACCGTCGCTGGCAGGACTTCATGCAGGGCAGGGTCACAAAACAGGCCCTGGTGCAGTTTCACACGATCCACAAGTATCTCTTAATGGCCCATAGTCCGCAGCAATACCAAGCGCTCGGGAGGCTGGTCGCACAGGCTCATCGGCAGAGCCCCAAGACACTCGCCAACCTCTATGGCCCACTCTTCATGAAGGCGCTGGCGGTGAAAACGACGGTGAGCAAACAGGTGAACGTGCTCCATCACATGCAGGGCTACTTCAAGACAAGACTGAGTGCGCAGGAAAAATCGGAGCTATCGGGCGCGATCGACGAGTATCGTCGCGAACTCACGCCTCTGCTTGTCCCTCTGACGTTGATCAAACACTATACCCAGATCTTTGAGGTGAACTATCTTCGGGACCAAATTTATCTTGACCCCCATCCGAGCGAAACCATGTTACGCAATCATGCCTGAAAAGGAGTCTGGTAATGGCGGCTGTACGAGGAGTAATTCTGGTTGGTCATGGCGGGATTCCCAAGGACTGCCCGCAGGAGTTGGTCACGAAGCTGAAACGATTGGAGGCCCAAAGGCGAGCAGCCAAGCAGCCTCGCTCCCAGGAAGAGATCGAGCTGGATGGCAAGATCAGGAGCTGGCCAAGGACTGCCGAGACAGAGCCCTATCAGGCAGGGCTCGAAGCCGTCGCGGCGCGCTTACGCACGCAGTTGGGCGATGTCATCTTTGCCGTGGCTTACAACGAGTTTTGCGCCCCGACCCTGGAAGAATCGGTGGAATCGCTGATCCAGCAAGGTGCGACCCACATTACCGTGACCACGACCATGTTCACGCCAGGCGGGTCCCATTCAGAAATTGAGATTCCGGAAATCCTCGACCATCTGAAGCCGAAGCATCCTGGCATCGAACTCCGTTACGCCTGGCCCTTTGACTTAAACCTGGTCGCGAATACTTTAGTGGAACAGATCGCGCGATTTTCATAGGATCGCGGAGCGGACTGGGAGAGGAATTAATTTGCAGCAAGGATTCTTTTTTGCCCCTCGCCACATGTATAATGCGACACTCTATTTTAAGCCTTAACTGAATAACCAGATGCTGCCACTGAAAGTTGAATTAGCCCACGCCTTCCACGACACCAAATCGTTCAAGTGGGACCAGGTAAAAGGCTTCACCCTCGCCTCCGGCTTAACGAGCCCCTTCTACGTCGACTGCCGCTCTCTCATGGCCCACCCCGGCTCGCGTTGTCTCGTGGCCAACTTAGCCTGCGAGGCGCTAAGGCCAGTCAATCTTGATTGCCTCGGCGGACTAGAGATCGGGGCTATTTCCATTGCCACGAGCATCTCGGACTTCGCCTTTGCCAGCCGCCCAAAGCACACCTGGAAAACCTTCGTGGTGCGAAAGCAGGCAAAAGACCATGGGCTCGGCAAATTGATTGAAGGCTCGTTTCTTCCGGGAGATTCCGCGGTGATCGTAGACGATGTGCTGACCAGCGGAGGGTCGCTGCTTAAAGCCGTCGCCGCCGCCAGGGGCGCAGGGCTGATTGTGACCCATGCCTTGGTGATCGTAGACCGGAAGGAGCAGGACGGTCGAAAGAAAGTAGAAGCGGAAGGACTGACGCTTCTGAGCCTACTGACGATCGACGATCTGACCAGCGCGGAGCCGCACTCCTAACGCCCTTTATTTGCAACGAAATTCAATGCCCCATCGACGCTCCTGAATGATTTCCTGCGCCCCTTCAACATGGTTGGCCATGCGGGTTCGGCCTTTTGTCTCCCCCTCGCGCACAATGGTATAGAACCCACCACACTTCTCCTGCATAAGGGCGATGGCGTCCTTACGCGAAGAGGCCAAGATCGCTCCCTGCTCTCCCTTGAAGGGATAAATCACCACCCCTCCATCGGCCCGCTCCTGAACCAGCTTGGCTCCCTCGGCACAACCAATGAAAGTGAGGGCAACAAACAACGCAAGGCTTGACCAAATATTCATACAATCCCTATCATAGCTATCAGAAGGAGGCCCACCATGACCAAACCCATTATCAAAATCCTTGTCGGCCTGTTTCTCCTGTCAACCATTAGGATTAGCGGCGTCTCGGCCGATCATTCGTACCAGCTCAGCGTGCAGCAATTACAGGCCGGCTTGACCAAGACGCCCTCGAGGGGCCAGAAGGGATTCATTTTAATTGATGTCCGCTCCACAAAGGAACACGCGGAAGGGTTCATTCCAGGAACAGACGTCAACATCGACTTCCGAGAGATCAACGCTCGGCATCGGGCCATCGGCGCCCAGCTAGAGGACCATCTGGTGGTCTATTGCCAGTCCGGCCATCGGAGCAATATTGCGGCGGAAATCTTGGCGGACTTGGGCTACCGCCATGTTTACAACCTCACCGGCAGCATGGATGCTTGGGTAGCGGCAGGCTTTCCGCTGGGAAGATAACGCCACCGATTAGCCCATCTCATTCTCAGCTGCTCTATCTCGTCTTACCCCCTGCTTGCTCACGTCTCGGACTGATCCCGATCACAGCTGGGAGTCCAATATGCATGCTAGTGCTTTCTTCCAGCAAGGGAATCCAACTGTGAAAACCTACCATCTTGGACGTGGCGTGTAGAAGCAAGGGGCTAACAGCCACATCGGACGACGAGCCTCCGTCCATCGCCATGACCTGACGAAGCGATGGAAAAGCATCCCTCAGACATTCCCCCAGGGCATGGAGGGATACGACATCCGTGGTCTTGAGAATGAGAAGGTGCCCGTCCCCTTGCTCTGCGACGAGGGTCTGGTGCGCGCGCTTCCCTGTTTGGCGAACCCGGATTTTTCCGGTCCGGTCGAGGAGCATCAGGGATTGCGCCACTTCCCTGTAGGGAATCTGCTGTTCATCGAAACTATCAAAGGTCAGGTCCAGCACCCTCGCGCGGCGTAGGCCTGCCTCTGCCGGTTCTGCCACAAACAGGCCCAGCCAGGTGCCATGCCGCCTGCTTCCCATCGAGCGACCCTCTCCATAGAGCAGTCCGAGGTAAGCATAGCTCTCGCGGAAGAGCCCGGCATTGAAGACCAGGTCGTGGCCGGTTCGCTCTTGCCATTGGTGGATATCGACCGGGTTCGTGAGGCCATCCTGCTGATAGTAATGCACGGTGAAACGATAGCGCTCCGGATCGACGTCGATGGCGACCAAAGGCGGGACATCGGGGCATTTCGCTTGAGGGCTCCAGATGGAGATGGAGAGGCCTTCTCCCAGCCGGTCACCCGTGAGGCTTTGAGCTGTTGCTGCCGAAGGCCAACCGGACAGGACGAGAAGGGTAGCCAGGAGCAATCCGGCTGAGCGGATGAGAGGGAAAAGCCTGTGAAAACTCTTGTCCTGTGCCATAGGGTCTCGAATCATGGTCCAGCGATCGAGTATAGAGAGGGCCAACGCGCAGCGTCAATCGTTCACAGGAAAGCCCCGGCGCTCCGTCCTTGCAGCGCCGGAAGCGGAGGCTCGCTTATGGATTGATGATGGCGGAAGGAATGGCCGTGAGGGGTAAATCCACCAGGCCGGAGAACATCATCGCAGCAGAGACCACCCAATCGGTGAAGGGCTGCGGATAGATACCGATCATGAGAGTGCCGGCGAGACAGACGTACAGCACCGATTTGATCGGACCAGAAACCCGGATGGGCGACGGGTCGTGAGGTTCGCTGATGTACATCTTCTTCACGACGATCAGATAGTAGTACATGGAAATGACGATGTTGATGAGCCCCACCGTGATGAGCAGGTAGAGCCCTTCCTTCATGGCCGCGACGAAGATATACAGCTTGCCGACGAATCCGGCCAACGGCGGCACCCCGGCCAGCGACAGCAGGAACACCAGCATCGAGAAGGCGAGGAAGGGAGACCGGCGGCCCAGGCCGCTATAATCGTCAATCTCCTCGCTGCCGATCGCGTCGCTGACGGCGATGATGACGGCGAAGGCCCCGAGATTGGCGAAGAGATAGGTCAGGAGATAGAACAGGATCGCGTCGTTGCCCATCTTCGTCCCGGCTGCGAGCCCGATCAGCACATTGCCGATCTGCGCGATACCAGAATAGGCCAAGAGCCGCTTCATGTTCTTCTGCGCGATAGCCACGATATTGCCGTAGGTCATGGACAGGACAGATGCGGCCACGAGCAACAGGACCCAGATCGGCTTAACGGCCACCAGGGCGACGAAGAACATCCTGAGGAGGATGGCGAAGGCCGCCCCCTTCGGCGCAATCGACAAGAAGGCCGTCACCGGCGTCGGCGAGCCATGGTACGTATCGGGAATCCAGGAGTGGAACGGCACGGCGCCGATCTTGAAACCCAGCGCGCCGAAAATCAGCAGGAACCCGATGGCCAGTCCCGGTGTGACCTGGGTCAGCTTCATGTCGGAGAAGACCAGCTGCCCGGTTTCGCCATAGACCAGGCTGATGCCATAGGCGAGGAGACCTGCGGCAAACACGCCCAGGATGAAAAACTTGATGCCGGCTTCGTTCGACGCCATGTCCTCGCGGAGATAGGCGACGAGGACGTAGAAACCGAAGGTGGAGAATTCCAGCGTGACAAACACCGACAGGAGGTCGTTGGCGGAGGCCATGAACATCATCCCGAGGGCCGACATCACGATCAGGAAATAATATTCTCCGCGGAAAAACTTGAACCGGTGGACATAGTCGATCGAGGCCAGAATGACCAACATGGTCGAGCCGACAATGAACATCTTGAAGAACAGAGCCATCCGGTCGAGCACGAACATGTTTGCGAAGAGGGTCCCGGTCACGTCGCCGACATTGAACCAGGCTAGGCAGCCGAGGGTGGCACCGAGCCCGGCGATGCTGAGATAGGCCAATTGTTCGTTGGGCAAGCGGGGGAACGAAAAATCGACGATCAGAATCAGGCAGAGCCAGGCCGTGAGGATAATTTCCGGCAACAACAACAACAGATCGGATGGAGACATCGTAAGGGAAAAGTTCATGGCTGGCCTCCGCCCACGAGATCCGCGGCTGGTTCAGGGCTTGAGACGGGAGTCAGGCTCCCAGCACCTTGGGCATCCAGCTTCGCACCAGGAGATTCCGCAACGAGCGGCACGACGCGGGTGATCTTGGCGATCAAGGGGTCCACGCCGGAGCGCACCACGTTATAGAGATGCATGGGGAAGAAGAAGAATCCGATGCTGACGGTGATCATGATCAGGAGCGGCAGGCGATCCACCGCGGACACGGCGTCATGCGCATGGCTGTACTTCTGGTCCATCGGTCCGTAGAAGAGCCCTCGCATCATCTTGAACAGATAGGCCAGGGTCAAAACGATCCCGACCACCGCGACGATGACTTGGAAGGGATACTTCTCCCAACTGCCGACGATGATCATCACCTCGGCAATGAAATTGATCGTACCCGGCACGCCGATCGAGGCCATGCAGCCGATCACGAAGCAACCGGAAATAAACGGCATGCGGTTCGCCAACCCGCCGAGCGAAGGAATATCGCGGGTATGGGTCTGGTCGTAGACCCAGCCCGCCATCGCGAAGAGCATGCCCGTGGCCATGGCATGAGCGAACATATACATCACTGCGCCGGTCAAACTGATGTAGTCCAGCGCCGCCATACCGAGGAACACATAGCCCATGTGGCTCGAACTGGAGTAGCCGATGACATATTTCGTGTCTTTGGCGTAATAGGCCACGAACCCGCCGTACACGATGCTGAACATGCAGAGCACGGCCGCGATGGGCATGAGCTCCCTGGTCGTCTCCGGCAGGATTTCGAAGGCCACCCGGATGATGGAGAAATGCCCAAGCTTCATCAACACGCCCGCGTGCAACATGCTCGTGGCGGCCGGCGCGGCCGCGTGGCCCACGGGCGACCAGGAATGCAGCGGCCAGAGCGGCGCGATCGAGGCGAACCCGAAGAAGATCAACAACCAGATGATCTTGTCCAGCGTCGTGCCCAGCACCGGGATATGCATCAAATTGGCCTGTTCGCGCAGGACCAGGATGTCGAAGGTATTGAGCCCGGAATATTTATAGATCAGCAGAATGCCCATCAGCGCCGCGACGGCGAAGGCCGAGAGGAAAAGCACCAGCTTCATCGCGGCATATTCTTTACTGTTGGAGCCGAAGTTGAAGATGAACCCGACCGAATCCCGCTGCTTCAACCCTTCCGGGTCCGTCATCTCGTTGTACTTCTTCGTATGGCTGCCCCACATGCCCAGCAACAGATACATGGGGATCACGGACATCTCGTAGAAGAAGTAGAGGAAGAACAGATCCAGCGACATGAAGACGCCGATTGTGGCGGCGGCGAGGATGAGCAGCCAGATATAGAATTCTTTCGTCCGGTCTTTGACGTGCCAGGAGACGAAAATGCCGGCGAACAATAAGATCCCGGACGCCAGCACCAGTGGCGTGCCGATGCCGTCCACCCCGAGGTGGAGCGAGATCCCCAGCTGGCGCGACCATTCGAACTTCTGAACGAACTGAAAACCGCCCTTCACATAGTCGTAGGCATAGAACAGGTAGAGCGAGGCGAGCAGACAGACAAGGGCCGAGCCCGCCGCGATGCCCCGCACGAGCATCGGCTGCCGGTTGGAGACGAAGATCAGCGCGATGGCGCCCAGGAAGGGCGCGAAAAGAATATACAGTAGTGCGTAATCACCCATACGATCAATCCGCCCTTATCTGCGGCTTGGACTCGAGTGACGGTATGGCGCCCCGGTCCACTCGATCGACTAACGCCTGCACCGACCCGTTCATCATTCTCAAAAAGGGAGCGGGATAGAGTCCAATCCAAAGAATCATGACCGACAGGGCCGAGGCGATGATCATTTCGCGCGGATGCAGGTCGCGAAGGGAATCCTTCACCGCCTTGCCGACCGGTCCCAGCATCGCCCGCTCGTAGTACCAGAGAAAATAGGCCGCGCCGAACACGACGCCGGTGACCGCGATCCCGCCGTACAGCCAATTGGCCTTGAAGGTGCCCAAGAGGATCAGGAATTCTCCGACGAAGCCGTTGGTGCCGGGCAGCCCGATCGAGGCCAGTCCGATCAACAAGAAAAAACTGGCGAGCAAGGGAGTCTGTTTGGCCATGCCGCCGAACGAACGCAATTCAGTGCTCTGCTGCCGCGCATAGAGGAAACCCGCGATAAAGAACAGGCCTGCCGTGCTGAACCCCAAGTTGATCATGGTGAGCAGGCTGCCCTGGAGCCCCTGATAGTTCAACGCGAACAAGCCTATCACGACGAACCCGAGGTGGCTGATGCTGCTGAAGGCCAGGAGCCGGCGGAAATCCGACTGGATCAGCGCCATGATGGCCCCGTACAGAATGGCCAGCAGGCCCAGGACCATGATGACCGTGACGACGGTCTGACTCTTCGAGGCATCCGGCAACAAGGGAATACTGAAGCGGATGAAACCGAACGTCCCGAGCTTCAGCCCTGCCAGCGCCACCGCCATGCCGATCGGTCCCTCCAGGAGGGCGTCCGGGAGCCAGGTATGGAACGGGAACAACGGGGCCTTGAACGCGAAGCCGAGAAACAGGAGCCAGAAAATAAGGATCTGCTGGCTGAGTGGAATCGGCACGGCAAGCAGTTCCAACAGATCGAACGAATAGGTCGGGGCCATGTGGTGCAGCGTCGCCCACTGGTGATAGTTGAGGTCCAGGAGGGCGATGCCGACCAGCATGAACACGCTGCCGAGCAGGGTATAGAGCACATATTTCAACGCCGCGTAATGCCGCTCCGCTCCTCCGCCCCAGAGCTTGATCAGGAAGTAGCTGGGGATGAGCATCAGCTCCCAGAAGACGAAGAAGAGGATCAAGTCGATGGAAAGGAAGACCCCCATGGTCGTCGTTTCGAGCGCGAGCAAGGCCATCATGTAGAGCTTCACTTGATGGCGGATCGTGTCCCAGGAATAGACGACGATCAGGACCGTAAGGAAAGCCGTCAGCCCGACGAACAACACGCTGATCCCGTCAACCGCGAGGTGATAACTCACGCCGAGGGCAGGAATCCACGGCACATGCTCCGTAAACTGCATCGCGGCAGAATCCGGAAGGAACCGTAACAGCACGAACACGGAGAGGGCCAACTCCACGAGCGCGATCGTCAAAGCGAAAGTCCGCACCATGTCCTCGTCCTCGACCAGCCACAGCACCACGGCCCCGACGAGGGGGAGGAAGAGGATACAGGTCAGAATGGGAAATGTTGAGGCCAGTTCTTCTAACATACAGTGTGCTTATAGTTGCATAATGAGCTGAATAATCACCGCCAGAAGAAACAGGCCCGCCACCAGGATCGCGGCATAATGATGCACCAGCCCGCTTTGCAGCTGCCGCCACTGCCTGGCGATGAGATGGTTGCCGTATCCGATCACGTTGAGGCCGCTGTAGACCACATACTTTTCCATCCAGGTCGAACCGCCAGCACCCCATTCCGCCATCTGCGCTACGCCGCGCACGAGGCCATCGATCACGGTGCGGTCAAACCAATCGAGCAGCGCCCCCAACTTTTTGGTCGGCTCCACAAAGAGCCGGTCGTAGAGCTCATCGACGTAGTACTTGTCGAGCAGCGTCTGATAGGCCGCCTGAAACTTGGCCGCCAACCGATCCGGCGCCGAAAGGTTCACGCTGTAGAAATAATGCGCGACGCCCCAGCCAAGCAGCGCAATGCCTGTGGCCACCATCATGAGCGTTAGCACCACGTCAGGACTCGCGATATGTTCGGCCCCCGCTCCCGCAATCGGCGCCAGGAATCCATGGAGCCAGCCATGCTCGGGAGGAAAGCCCAGGAACCCGCCGAAAACAGACAGCACGCCCAACGCCATCAAGGGTCCGACCATCACCATCGGCGATTCATGGACATGCTCCGCCGTATGGTGGTCCATACGGGAGGTGCCGTAAAACGTCAGATAGGTCAGGCGGAACATATAGAACGACGTCAGCAAGGCGCCGATGGCAGCCATGCCATAGAGCAGATAATGCTCATGCGTGAAGGCATGGGCCAGGATTTCATCTTTGCTCCAGAAGCCCGCCAAGGGAGGAATGCCCGCGATCGCGATCGTGCCGATCAAAAACAACCGATAGGTCCAGGGGATCTTCGAGCTGAGGCCGCCCATCTTTCTGATGTCTTGCTCGCCCGACAGCGCGTGGATCACCGATCCGGCCGAGAGGAACAAGAGGGCCTTGAAGAAGGCATGGGTCATGAGATGGAACACGGCGGCCGTATAGGCCCCGATCCCGCAGCCCAGGAACATATAACCAAGCTGGCTCACCGTCGAGTAGGCCAGAACGCGTTTGATATCCGTTTGCACCAGACCGATGGTCGCGGCAAAGAGGGCCGTGAGACCGCCGATGACGCCGACGATCGTCATGGCCGTGGGCGACAAATCGAAAATGGCATGGTTGCGCACGATCATGTAGACCCCGGCCGTCACCATCGTCGCCGCATGGATGAGGGCGCTGACAGGGGTCGGGCCCTCCATCGCATCGGGGAGCCAGGTATAGAGGGGGAGCTGCGCGGACTTGCCGACTGCGCCGACCAGGAGACAGAACGCAATCGCCGTGGCCATGTCCGGCGAGAGCTGCCCGACCTGGGCGAAGACCTTCGTATAGTCGAGCGTCTTGAAATTGATGAAGACCAGGAAGATGGCCAAGAGGAAGCCCGCATCGCCGATGCGGTTCACGACGAAGGCTTTCGACGCGGCCTTCGCGGCGGAAACCTTATCGTAATAGTAGCCGATCAGGAGATAGGAGCAGAGCCCGACCCCTTCCCAGCCGATAAAGAGGACGAGGTAATTGTTCCCCATGACGAGGAGCAGCATGGAGACCATGAAGAGGTTCATGTACGTGAAGAAGCGGGTGAACCCCGCTTCCCCGTGCATGTAGCCGACGGAGTAGATATGGATCAGGAAGCCGACGCCCGTCACCACCAGCAACATGATGCAGGTGAGCGGATCGACAAGATAGGCCAGATTGATCGTCAGATCGCCGCCGAAAATCCACTGGTAGGCGACGACTTCATGCGCGGCCCCGGTCTGAACGACCTCGACAAAGACGCCGAGCGTGCAGAGAAACGACAGACCCACCGATCCCCAGGCCAGGCGATGGGCGATCTCGTGGGAGTAGCGCTTCCCCGCGAGTCCGTTCAGGAGCACGGCCAGCAGGGGGAACACCGGAATCAGCTTGATCAATAAATCTGTCACGTTACCACTTCAAAAGATTCATCTCGTCCACGTTCGTGGAAATCTTTCCACGGAACACGACGATAATAATGGCCAACCCAATCGCCGCTTCCCCTGCTGCAATGGCAATGATAAAGAGGGCCACCAGTTGGCCGGCCATCGATTCCAGATAGTAGGAAAAGGCGACGAGGTTGATGTTGGCCGCGTTCAACATGATCTCGACGGACATCAACACGATGATGAAGTTCCGCCGGATCAACACGCCGAGCAGGCCGGTGAGAAAGAGAACGGCGCTGACGGCGACATATGCGCTTAAAGGAACCATAGGCCTCGCGGACTGAGCAGGGTAAACCCCTTACCGATCACGTGTGTCGACAATCGGCTTCGGCGTTTTCGCCAGCACGATCGCGCCGATGATGGCGCCCAATAGGAACACCCCGACAATTTCAAACTGCAACAAATAATCGCTGAACATCTTGACGCCGACCGCGTAGGTATCGCCGTCCTGGAGCACCGCCACCGTAGGGGCGTCGCTCTTGGCCCCCTTGAAGGGCGAGCGGAGCAGGAGGAACAGGACATAGGCCGATCCGATGGCAGCGGGCGCCAGAAAGTACCGGTAGGAGGCATGGAAATACCGGTCGTCGGTTTTCAAATTCAAGAGCATCAACACGAAGAGATAGAGGACAAGGATCGCGCCGGCATAGACGATGACCTGCACGGCCCAGAGGAACTCGGCGTTGAGGAGGATGAAAAGTCCGGAGACATGGAGCAGCAAAGCCAGAAGCGCCAAGCCACAATGGACTGGGTGCTTCAGTGCAACCGTCATGACGCCTGCCACGATGCTAGCTAATGCGAAATACGTAAAAAAGGCCATAACCATGAATTAAATCAACCCAAATGCTTCGGTGGTGGCTGAGTCGGCTTGAGCACCGATTGTGGAAAGTAATACCGATACTCCCGGCTTTCCTCAACGTTCTTTTCCTGATTATGCGCGTACAAATATTTTTTTGCATCGTCGAGATGACGCTCGCCGATGTCGTACAACCGCTTCTTGTCGAACAGCAAGGTGCGCTTGTCGTGCGTCGAGAACTCATACATCTTCGTCATGGCCAGGGCGTTGACGGGACAAGCCTCGACGCAATAGCCGCAAAAAACACATTTCGTAATATCGATATAAAACTCGCTGGCGAACCGCTGCAGCGGGCGCTTCGCATCTTCCGCGCTGACAACCTTGATGCAGCGCGAGGGACAGGCCGCCTCACAGAGATCGCAACCGACACAGCGCTCCTGATGATCGTTGTAACGCAACAAGGCCAGCGCCCCCCGGTGCGTATCGGGGAGGACCCGCTGTTCCCGTGGGTACTGGAAGGTAATCGGCTTGTGAAACATATGCTTGAACGTGACCTTCATCGCGTCCCAGATCTCGTCGAACAGGGCGGCCTGGAGTATTTTTTTCATCAATACGGTAATACGCATGTGCGCTTCCTGTGTTCTCTTACACCGCGTCGATCGTCACACGGGTCTGCTTGAACGAAGGCACGCCGGTCGTCGGATCGACCTGGACCGCCATCAAGTCTTTCACCGGGGGCTCATTGAAATGCTCCGGAAAGAAGCAGGTCTGCGGCGTGACGCACGGATCGGACTGAACCACTAATTGGAGCGAACCGCTGTCCGACGTGAGGCGCACCGTCGCCCCCCCGCTCACGCCAAGCCGGTTCATATCTTGCGGGTTCATCTTGAGCCGGCCAGTATTGGGCGAAATCTTAATGAGGCCTGGCGCGGCCGTGGACAGCTTGCCGGAATGATAAAGAACCTGCCCCATCAGCAGCGTGAAGGGCCGCTGGCTCTTGGGGACCGGCACGGAAACCTGATAACGCGCCGACACGTCCGCCGCGTAACCGTTAGACAGATACCGATCCATCGTCGGCACAACCTTGCGAGGCTGCCCGAGATTGTAGTACCCGGGGAGCAACTTCATAATCTCGGCCTGAATATCGTTCGAGGATTCGTAGGCCCATTCGCAGCCCAGCGCGTTGGCCAGCGCCGTCATGATATGCCAATCTGGCAAACTTTCCCCGATCGGATCCATGGCCTCGCGGACACGCAAGACGCGGCCCTCCAAATTAGTAACGGTGCCGTCCTTTTCCGCAGAGGTGCAGGCAGGCAACACTGCATGGGCCATCCGAGCCGTCTCGGTCAGAAACGGATCCTGGACGACGAGCAACTCCAGGCGATCGAGCGCCGCGCGGACCTCCATTGAGGCGGGCAAGGTCGCCAGGGGGTTTTCCCCGACCACATAGAGGGCTCGGATCTCGCCGCTCTTGCAACGATTGAGAATCTCGATAAGATTCGCGCCGGAGCTGGCGGCAGGGAGCGACATATCCCAGGCCTTACCGAAACGGTCGCGCGCGGCGTGATCGGTGAAGGATGCTTGGCCGGGAAGGAATTCCGGCGCGACGCCCATGTCCACGGCGCCCTGCTCGTTCGGCTCTTCCGTCACAGTATTCACCCCGCAGCCGGGCTGGCCCAGCTTGCCGGTAATCCAGGCGAGATCGATCAGCTTCAACACGTTCTGATAGCCATTGGCTTGGCGGACGATACCCTCGGCGCAGAGGATGATGGCACGAGGCGCTTCGGCAAAGGTTGCCGCGGTGCTTCTCAAGGAATCAACCGACATGCCGGTCTGTGCCTCAATCTGCTCCAATGAAATATGCGCCACGGCGGCCTTCAAGGCCTCGAACGTCTGCGGATACTTTTTGACGCTGGCCTCGTCGATCAAGTCCAGCTCCAGCGCGGCCTTGATGAGCCCGTCGATCACGAGCCCTTCCGTTCCCGGGTTGATCAGGACGGGATGGGACGCGAGCCGAGCCATGTTCGTCACGGTGGAATCAATCACGACCACTTGCGCCTGATACACGCGCAACGCTTCCTTGATCCGCACGGCCGTCAAGGGATTCGTCTCCGTAATATTGGAGCCGATCACGATGATCGCCTTGGCCGTCGTCAAATCTTCCCAGTCGTTCGGGCTTCGCCCGACTCCCAAGGCCTGCCGGGAGGCGTGCACAAAATTAAGATGGCCGTAGCGGGCACTGCTGTCAAGTTGATTGGTCTTGAACCCGGTGCGCATGAGCTTCTGGAACAGATACAGCTCCTCGTTGGTGCACCGGGCAGTAATCAAGCCGGCGATCGCGCCCGGTCCATGCGTGCGCTGGATCTCGGCAAATCGTTCGGACACAACATGCATGGTTTCGAGCCAGGGCGTCGGTATGAGCTGATTGCCCTTGCGGAGCAGCGGCTGCTTCACGCGAGCATGGCTGTCGATGTACTCGAACCCGAAGCGCCCGCGCACGCACAGTCCACCATGGCCCTTGGCCGTATCGGCCCGGTCGCCCCATTTATTCTTCCAGGACAGCGGCGAAGTCACGCGGACGACTTCGGCGTCCTTGGTCTCCAGATACATCTGGCAGCCGTCCCCACAATAGTTGCAGGTCGTAGTGGTCTTCTTCATCTGCCAGGGCTTGTACCGATACTTCGAGACCTTGTTCGTGATGGCGCCGACCGGACAGACCGCGAGGCAGTCACCACAGAATTCACAGGACAGCGCCACGTCGCCCTTTGGCACGACTTGATTGAATCCGCCCTTCTTCATAAACTGGAGCACGTCGATCATCAACACGTCCTTGCAAACGTTGATGCATTCCGCGCAGGCGATGCAGCGGTTCATGTTGAAGTCAAGTACCGGACTGCGGGTGTCTTCCGGAATGAACTTCTGTTTCGCATTCGGCAGATTCGTGACCCCATGCTGGAACGCCATGTCCTGCAATTCGCAATGACCGTCGGCGTCGCAGACTGGGCAATCGAGCGGATGGACTGAGAGATGCTTCTCCACCGCTTTCTTCCTAGCTAGAAAAAGGTCTTCTCCCTCGGTTCTAATAATCATACCGGCTGCCGCCTTGGCGGTGCAGGAACGGACCGGCGCTTTCTTGCCTTCCTGCATGACCAGGCACATGCCGCAGGAGCCGAAGGGGTCAAAGGTATAGTGGTAGCACATGGCCGGAATGATCTTGCCCGTGCTAGAGATCACGTCATATAGCGACACGCCGTCCTTAGCGATCACGGTTTTCCCGTCGATCGACAGTTCGATCGTGGGAGCTTCCACGTCAGGATTGGTTGCTGGCTTTAACCCCATAATCTCTTCCCTGTGAAACACAATACAAAATCGTCGTTCGACCTGCTACCGTTCACTTCCCACATCTACCGATCGCACTCACCCATCACAATATCGTAGGTCCCAAAGAGCGTGATCGCATCGGCGATCATATAGCCCCTGGACATATAATCGAATGCGCCCATATGAATGAAGGAGGGGGCGCGAATCTTCAAGCGATAGGGCTTCCCGCCGCCGACGCTAACGATGTAAAAGCCCAGCTCGCCCTTATGCGCTTCAGTGCCGCAGTAGATCTCTCCCGGAGGCGCATCGAACCCCTGAGAGAAGAGCTTGAACTGCTGAATCATCGATTCCAGATTCGTAAAGACCCGCTCTTTCGGCGGCAGAGTAACGCTAGGCACCTCCGCCATGATCGGGCCGTCCTGCATCTGTGCCAGACATTGCCGGATGATCTTCACACTTTCGTAGAGCTCCTGCACGCGAATCCAGTACCGGTCATACGTGTCGCCGTTCCTGCCAAGCGGCACGCTGAATTCGCATTTCGGATACGCCGAATAGGGTTCCGCCTTCCGAAGATCGTAGTCGACGCCGGAACCGCGGAGCGTCGGGCCGCTCAGGCCGAAACTCACGGCATCTTCCGCCGAAATCACCGCCACGCCCTTCGTCCGCGCCACCCAAATCCGGTTCGTCTCCAGGAACACGATGTACTCATCAATTTTCGGCGGGAAGTAGTCCAAAAACTGTTTCAGCTTCTCGAGGAGCGACGCAGTCAAGTCCCGCTCGACGCCGCCGATGCGGTACCAGCTGGTCGTGAGCCGCGCGCCGCAAAGCTCGTCGAACCAATCCAGCAGAATTTCCCGGTCGCGGAAACAATAAAAGAAGACGGTCATGGCGCCGATGTCGAGCGCCTGGGTGCCCAGCCAGAACTGATGGCCGATGATCCGCTGCACCTCCGCCACGATCGTGCGCAGGTATTCCGCGCGATCCGGCACGGTGATGTTCATGAGCTTTTCGACCGCGCGGCAGTAGGCGAAGTTGTTGTACATCGCGCAGACATAGTCGAGCCGGTCCGTATGGGGAATGAACTGGTGATAGGTGCCGTCTTCCGCGAGTTTCTCCACGCCACGATGGAGGAATCCCAGCACGGGGGTTGACTTGACGAGGCGCTCGCCCTCCAGTTCAAGAATGACTTTCAGCACGCCATGAGTACTCGGATGCTGAGGCCCCATGTTGAGCAGGAGCTCTTCCGTCCGCAGGGTCGGCAGGGTCTCGCTTTCCGGATGGGCCGGATCGACCTTATAGACGGTTGTACGTTGATCTTCAAAAGCCATCGTCGATCCTATAAGGACTACCGGGCCGTTTCATCCAGGAACTCAAACGTGTCGCGCCAGCCCTTGCCACGCAGCGGGAAATCTTTTCGCAACGGATAGCCCTCGGTGTAGTCGTCCGGCATGAGAATCCGGCGGAGATCCGGATGGTTCCGGAAGCGGATGCCCATCATGTCGTACACCTCGCGCTCCATAAAGTCCGCGCCCTTCCAGAGATCGGTCAACGAATCCACGACGCAATCCGATTCCGGCGTCCTGGTCTTCAGGCGGATGCGCTGGCGCTGCTTGATCGAGTAAAACTCGTACACGACTTCGAACCGCTCGTCATCGTCCGGCCAATCAACCGAGCTCACATGCACGATGTAGTCGAAATCCATGGCCGGATCGTCATGGAGAAACTGCGCCACCTCATGGAGCCGCTCTCGCGGCACAGTTACCGCAAGCTCGCCGCGCCACTCGACGACTTTCGTCAAGCCGGTGGGGAACGCATCCTGAAGCTGGCTAAGCACCTGCTGCAATGACATGAATCGCGACCTATACCTTAAAGCCCGGCCTGACCTGCTCCGGTTGTTTCAAGAACACACGCTTCTGCATAATCCGCTCTTGCAATTTAAGGATGCCATCGAAGAGCGCCTCCGGCGTCGGAGGACAGCCCGGCACATAGATATCCACTGGCACAAAGCGATCGACGCCCTGAACGACGCTGTAACTGTCGTAGATATTCCCCGACGTAGCACACGAACCCATCGCAATGACGTATTTCGGTTCAGGCATCTGGTCGTAAATTTTTCGGATGACGGGCGCCATCCGGCGGCAGACAGTCCCAGCCACAATCATCAAATCAGACTGCCGGGGCGAAGCCCGAAACACGCCAGCCCCGTACCGGTCCATATCGTAGCGTGACGACACGGCGGCGATCATCTCGATCGCGCAGCAGGCCAAGCCAAACGTCATCGGCCAGAGCGAGCCCTTGCGCGCCCAGTTGACGGCTTTTTCGACCGTGGTGGTCACGACGTCGGGCGTGCCGTCCTTGTCGTGTCGACCGATTTGAATCAGTCCCATTCCAGGGCTCCCTTGCGCCACGCGTAAATATAGGCGACCAAAAACAACGCAATGAAAATTAACATTTCGATCAGTCCGATCAACCCAACCTTGGTGAACACTACCGCCCAGGGATAGAGAAAGATCACTTCGATATCGAAAATCACGAAGAGCATGGCGAAGATGTAATACCGGACCGGGAACGGCATGCGCGCATCGGAAAATGGCTCCGATCCGCATTCATAGGTAGTGAGCTTCTCCGGTTCCGGATACTTGGGTTGGACCAAATAACTGAGGAGAAGCGTGATCCCACCGAAGGCCAGCGCCACGAAAATAAACAGCAGAATCGGAAAGTATCGGGTTAAGTACTCAAGGAGTAGCTCGAAACCGCTCATAAGGCTAACCTTTCAACACCTTGCATACACATAACAGCGAAATCTTAGACTTTGGATTGCGGGGATAGCAAGCGTCCAAAGGACCTATAGTAAAGACCCGAAAGTCCTAGGCGCAACCCCTTGCACGGAGCGGCCCTCAACAAACAGGGGTCGGCTACCGACAAAAGGAGCGTTATGAAGGTTTTTTGACTTGGTTCGGTAGAGTGGGCGCCATACGGCCAGATGGCATCCGCAGATGGGAGGGAGGCCCCTGGTCGATTTGATCCCACTCAGGCTCTAGGGACGAAAAGGCCTTGGCCTTCTTCCGACGGTGAATCTGGGTCTCGAGGCGAGGACGCGCAGAGCGTGAAACCTTGTTCGAGGAGGGCCTGTCAGGAGCCATGGACGTTCCCGATTTGTGAGCAATGGATCTGCGCGCACCTTAGCATCGGATGAATTGGCAGGTCAACGAGGCAACACCGCAACATTCTTAACAATTCGTGACATCGATCATTCTGTGGCGAAGCAAAGTCGCGATTCGGACTTGATGGCCCGTTGCATGGTGGAGCGGAGCCGGACGCGTTCCTGCCACCAGAGGGTCACCCATCCGCTCGATTCGTTTTTCAAGATGGATGTATGACGGGACGGCTTCCTGGACAGCATGCCTGGCTTGATTATTCCAGGACACTAGGCCTATACATTTTATGAGGTACGCGACGTTTTGAAGGAGGTGCATTGTGCTAAAAATTGGGGTTGATCTCCATCAGGCAGTGATTAATAAAGCAACGACCTTTCCCCTGGGGCGTGTGCTGGATGCGGGATCAGGGTCAGGAGAGTTATCGCGGAGGCTGGCGACGATGGGGCACGAGGTATTCGCCTGCGACTGTTTGCCAACTCAAGCTTGGGCACTTGGTGGCACCGTGGGCTACACGCAGTGTGACTTCGCCGCAGGCTTACCGTATCCGAATGAAAGTTTCGAGTACGTCGTCTGCCTCGAGGTAATCGAGCATGTGCCGGATCCGATCGCGCTGTGCCAGGAATTCAAGCGGGTGCTGCGACCCGGGGGACGGCTGATCATCTCCACCCCCAACATTCTCAGCATGAGAAGCCGGGTCAAGTTTCTTCTAGACGGCAGCTTTCTCTTTTTCAATTACCCACCGATCGAGTGGGCGTTGAAAGAGAGCAGTCCCAACGTACACGCTCACCCAATCCGGTATCATGAGTTGGAGTATTATTTGTATAAAGCCGGATTGGAAGTCGGCGAGGCCTTTACGAATCTTCGTTCGTACAGCTGGCGACTATGTTTTCCATTGGAGTGGTTGATCCGACTGTACGCGAGGCATATGACGAAGCGGTCGCACCGGCCGGACCGGATTCCGCTTGATCGAATTTATTCCCGTATCTTGACAGACGATCTGTTGTTCGGTACGCACCTGATTATTGAGGCTACGCGGATGGATCTGACCGTATTGCCGCAGCCGGCGTGAGTCGAAATGGCGGCGAGAGGGGTCGGGCGGTCCGGTGAGGAAAATTCGCGTGCGTCAAGCCCGCCCGAGACGATTTCTGTCAACCCCATGACTCCCTTTGGTGTCACGGGGCAGATTGGAGTGTTCGCGCACGAGGGAGCGGAATATCGCCGACGACCCAATGGCCCACGCATGGAATTAAATTATACGATATAATTCACCTACTATCGCAAGAGGGCTGACGCGAGTCCGTCAGCCCTCCCTTCTCTTACGTTGTCCCCCCTTTTCTACTGCTGCTACAATGCCGCATGCGCTTGATCCAAGCCCCTCCCAACACGGAGCCTGAGACTCGGTTCGCCGATGTCATTGTCCCCCGGCATCTGGCAGGCCCCTTCACCTACCTCGTCCCCCTGTCACTCAGGCCGACGCTACGCATCGGCCATCGCGTGCTTGTGCCCTTCGGTCGATCGATGCTCCAAGGCGCGGTCGTCGCGCTGCCCCCTCTGCTGCCCCATGGCCTGAACCCCGCGCGTCTCAAAGAAATTCACTCGTTGCTCCCGGAAGGGACCGCAACCGATGTGCCGTCCGACCTGTTCCAACTCTCCCGGCAGGTGGCCGAGCACTATGTCGCGCCATGGGGGCAATGTCTCAGATTGGTGCTGCCTCCCACAACCAAGCCACAAAAGCCGATCAGCCACTATCAACTGACGGAGCAAGGGAGGGCCGCAGTTGCAGCGCGAGAACCCTGCTCGGCGAAGGAACGAGCCCTGCTCGTCAAACTAAGTAAAACACCTTGGCTTCGCACGTCTTCCCGACGCTCCGGTCTTGCCGACTTATTGCAGGCCTTCACCGTTCGTGGATGGGTGCGGGAAGTTCGAGATCTGCCCGCTGCTCCGACAGCGCCGCTCGCCCAGCCGTCCGCACAATTGCGCCTAGCTCATGCCGACCAGGCCGCGCCGCTCCTTCCCGACCCAACCCTCTCATGGGCTGAGCCACTCTTTGAGACATTGAACAATCCTGGCCCTACCCGGGTTCTCGTGCAGGCTCCCTGGGCCGATCGGTTGAAGCTGTTACAACGGACCGTTCGCCTGGTACTCGATCGCGGGCAAACGATCCTGATCCTCGTGGGCGAAGCAGAACGGGCCCAATGGGTGGCGGACTTGCTCCGTGATAAGGCACACGCCATTGCCCCAGCCTGTGTCCATAGCGGACTGTCGGACCAGGCAAAAATCGAGCTCTGGGATCAGATCCATCAGCAGGTCATTCGGATTGTCGTGGGAACCAGATCGGCCATCTTTCTCCCATTGACTGCTCTCGGAGCGATTTGGGTCGAGGGAGAAGAAGATGCCGCGCTCAAAGAAGCCCAGGAACCCCGCTACCATGCAAGGGACGTGGCTTGGCTGAGGGCGCAAACTGAAAAGACGGTACTGGTCCTGAGTTCGTCCCATCCCTCCCTCGAAACCAGAGCGGCAGTGGGCCAGGGCGGACTCGTCATCCACAAATCCGTACTCTCCGATACGCGGCCCGCCATACAAGTCGTGGATCTCCGCCAGCAGGGATACGGCACGGTACTGAGCCGTCCGCTTATTCAAGCCATCCAACAAACGATCAGCCGCAAGGCCGGCGTCATCCTGTTTCTCAACCGAAAGGGCTATGCCGGTGCCCTCGTCTGTCGCGACTGCGGCCAAGTGCCCCGCTGTCCCACCTGCCGTGTGGCGCTGATGTATTCTCGACAGACGGATCGACTCCTCTGCTCCTATTGCGGAGGCAAATCGTCCGTCCCAGATACTTGCAGCGCCTGCACCGGCCCCCGCATGCAATGGATCGGAGAGGGCACAGAGCGGGTGGAAGAGGAGGCCAAACGCTTGTTCCCCCACGCAGCCGTGATCCGGCTCGATGGAGATACAATGAAGAAACCGGCGGAGGCTGAGTCCCTCTGGCAAAAGGTCGACCGAGGAGCATGGGATATCATCGTCGGCACGCAACTATTATTGCGACGCAAGCCGCTTCCGGCCATGGGCCTCGTCGGGGTGGTGCAAGCGGACGCGGGGCTCAGCGTGCCGGATTTCCGATCAGCCGAACGCACCTATCACACATTACTCGATGCCGGAGCACTCGCCGGTCCGGCAGGGGCCGGAGGCCAGGTCATCGTACAAACCTCCCTGACTGCTCACCATGCGATTCAAGCCATCGCACAGGGTAACGAATCCCTCTTCCTCTCGGAGGAGCTGTCCCATCGAGCATCGCTAGGCTATCCGCCCTCGGTCCATCTGATCGCCCTCCTCGTCTCGGGAACCGATGGGAACATGGTCCACGACGCGGCCACAGCCTGGGTCGCTCGACTCACCGCCTGCGCAACATCCTCTCTGGCAGACTGGACAACCACAACCAAGGCCCCTTTGATGGATCCAGGGCTGGGCAAGCCAGGCCCTCTCACAATTCTCGGGCCAGTCCCCTCTCCCGTGGCCAAACTCCGGGGCCGCTATCGATGGCAAATTCTCGTGAAATCGCTCGAACGGGACGCAGGGCTTGCAGCGGTGCGGACCACGGTTAAGGACATGGAACGGACCCACCATCGCCGGTCCATTAAATTCGATATCGATGTCGACCCGATCGAGATGTGGTAGCCGCTATCGATTCTTGCGGGAACGGGCGAGTTGGGGCGCAGGCGGCAAACTGCCCGGCGCTTCCGATGACGGAACAGGGGTTGGCCGACTGGCTCGCTTAAAGAGCCCGCAGGAAAACGTGATCCAAAAGACCGCCGAAAAAATTCCGGTCAGCACAGCGGAGAGGATTGCCCCCATCTGGTCGTCAGTCGGCTCCGTCGTGATCGAGCGAACTTGCACCATCGTCATAATCGGCCAGGCCAAACTCTCCAGGCCCACCAGCAAAGTGGCCCAAGCCCAAACTAGGCTGATCGTGCGGCCCTGCCAGAGCAACAGTCCAGCTGCGGCCCCTGCGACGAGTACGATTCCCCAGGGTGAAAACGAATCCCAGGCCAGCCAGGCGCCCGCCGCCACGACGAGACTGCCCAAGAACGCATTAAGTTGAGGGCTCCACCAGCTAGCAACCATACGAAACGCTCCCCCCCTTGAGAAAAGATTAGTGTGCGTTCTAACAGCGTGGTTGTCAATGGAGAGAGGGACAAGGGAAAATAACGCTAGATCTGCACTGTTACAGGGACTGCGTCACGGAGCGCCTTCATCTCGAGAAGTCGCCCAATGGAGACCGTGCGCGTCAAAGCGTGACGGCAACACTGGAGGAAGTAAAGCCTGGGAGGGAATCGCGGAATCAAAACTTTATTGCAGTTGCAAATCATGGTGAGGCCTTGATAGCCTCGCTACCATTTCTACGGTATCCTAACGGCGAGCAAGACGAAGATGAACTTGAATCGGCGAAATGTAACGGATGATGTCGCCCACGTATCGCTCTATTTCAGAGAGGTCCTTTAATGTCAACAGAAACTGGGCGGACTTCACAATTCGGCTGGTGGCAAATCGTTGCGCTCATCGGCCTCGCAACCACCACGACGGCTTGCGCCATGGCCCAGCCGCCCGTGCCTTCGACCGATCCGGCATTCCGGCACACTGTCGAACAGACCATTGACCAATATCTCGCATCGCATCCGGAGATCGTAGAGCGCGCACTGAAGACGCTCGAAGCCAAACGACAGGCAGAAGAACGCGACCGAATTACGGCATCGGTCTCAAGGCAGCAGGAGGACTTGCTGCACGATCCCTCCTCACCGGTGAGCGGCAATCCGGCCGGAACGGTCACGGTTGTGGAGTTCTTCGACTATCGGTGCCGATATTGCAAACAGGCGGCTGATGCTGTCACCAAGTTGCAGCAGGACGTCCCGAACGTGCGCATCGTTTATAAGGACTTCCCTATTTTGGGTGACGCGTCTGACTTAGCTTCCAGGGCCGCGCTGGCCTCTCGGAGGCAGGGCCGTCACCAAGCCTTCCACGAAGCGTTGCTCGCAACCCCAGCCGAGTTAACCCAGGACGAAGTCCTGCGAATCGCGCGGCACGTCGGTCTCGACGCAACGCAGCTGTTGACGGACATGACCAATCCGGAATGGACCCTGGCCATCGAGCGCAACCGGAACCTGGCCACGGCGCTCGGCATCGCCGGCACACCGGCCTTTGTCGTCGGAACCAATGTCTATCCCGGCGTGCTAGACCTCATGACCTTGAAAAATCTGGTCGAAGGGCAGGCCTTCCAGGGGAAGGCCGCCGCCACGTTACCGCAGTGAGTCGTGCGCAACTTTCAACGGAAGGCGTACCTATGCAGCAGAGGGTTGCAGATGGCGTTGAATCGCGTCGCAAAACGGACGCGCTGGCTTGGCTGACTGGTTTCGTGCTCCTCGTCGGCACCGGCGGATGCCTGTCGCTCCCGCAGGAACCGAGGAAGGATACGCTGTTCGACCGCGATGGCATCGACGCCATTTTGGCCGCCTCAGATCGTCGGGTCATGATAATAAAAGACCACGCCTCGACGGAGCGCGTATGTCTAGCGCCCGGCCCCGACTATTCTGTCACCTCCAGCCGAGGCGTCGATGTGGGGGTGGGCGGGGGTTTGCCGGCCGGACCCAAGCAGGCAGAACATTTCGGCGGCGACGTGTCGCGCGGCGCACTCTCACTGGGCGGTCGGAATCCCGGCGTCCTCATTGCCAGAGAGCTGATGTACCGTGCTTGCGAGTTGTCGATGAACTTGAACGCCGACGCAGCAACCACGATCAAGATTTACATCCGCAGTCTTGAAACCATTGAAAAGATCGCCCCATCAGAAACAGGGAGTGGATCAGCCTCGGTGGCGGCCATGCCAGCCGACGCACGCCTGCAACCGCCGCCTGTCAGCCCCCCTGGTCAGCCGACCAGTCCTGGTGGCTTCCCGTCGGACAGTTTTGGAATACCCGGAACACCTCCGGCGCAGCCGGGAGGACCTTCTACACCGACGCCATAAGATACAGGACTCAACTTTAGGAGGAATCGATGAAGCATTTCATTTCGCTCGTCTACGTGGCCGCGGTCTTAGCCTTCGCCGTACCCGCGACATCGGCAGAGACTGCACCTCCGCCTCCCTTAAATGAATCGGACACCACGCTAGTGATCAACTGGATCGCTCGTCAGGTGGCTGACGCGCGCCAAGACTACTGTTACCGACAGTCTTATGGCCGTGGGGTCGGCGGACCGGTAAGCACCTGCCACGAGAACGAGGACAAGAATGGTGCACTCTGTTACCCCAAATGCCGAGACGGCTTCCACGGCGTGGGGCCCGTCTGCTGGGAAGGGTGCCCAGACGGCTATACGGACACGGGCGCCCTCTGCACACGGCCCGCGGCCTCGGAACACATTACCGTGAAACCTTCGAACTGCTCGCCAGGCTTCCACAACACAGGGATCTCCTGTTACAACCCCAAGAAGTTTGAAACAAAGCCCATTTCCCACTCCGACTGCGAAGCGGGTCTTCATCGGATAGGCGCGTTCTGCTACAGCGACTGTCGGCCCGGCTTCACCAACACGGGCGTCACCTGCTATCGCGGTCCCGACACCATTGCCAAGAAAACCTATGGTCGCACCGCCGGCACTCCGATGCACTGCAAGCCCGGCACAGACGAGGATGCCGCCCTGTGCTACCCGTACTGCCGAGAAGGCTTTCACGGCGTGGGGCCCGTCTGCTGGGAGAGGTGCCCAAGTGGCCGCAAAGACTGCGGGGCCGGCTGCGCGACCAGCACGAAGGCCTGCCTCAGCGACACGGCCAGCATGGTCATCGCCCCCGTAATGCTCGCGTGGAACATCGCCACATTCGGCTCCACCTCGGAGCTGACAGGGGTATACAAGGACATCGTTGACACGCTTAACAGCGCGGCTAGCGCGTACAACAAAGCGAACGCTGGGTATCAAGTCGCTAAGACTGTAGACCTGTGGGTCACGGATGCTACGGCGCATTTTGAGCAGCTGACGACTCCGGCCGTAAAAAAAGAACTGGAGGCAAGGTTCCACGGCGACGCACTGACCTGGATCGAGCGCGGGTACGCTATCAATCACCTGCACCTGATGCTGACGCGGGATCTTAACGACACCGCCCTCAACGGACTCCGTGCGGTTGCTGGATACGACCCGACCGGTATCGCGAGCGTCCTCGCGGCCTTCGCGAAGCCCACGTGCTCTTCCGCAGATCCCTTTCCGAACGTGACGGTGCGCTAAGGACGACACGGGCGATGCGTTCCGGCCTTTCATCCTGCATCGCCCGCGCCGTCCTTGCGGCGCTACTGGCCTCGGGCGGGGCTTGCGTCTTTAGTCAGGAACACCGACTGACCGCCGCCGACCACGGCCAGACCGTTGACGTGGCGGTGAACGACACCATCCTGCTCGTGCTGCCGGAGAATCCGACGACGGGACATGTCTGGGCTCTGGACAATTCAGACGCAACGCCCATAACGATCCTCTCCTCTGAACTGACCCGCACCCACCCCAACCGGATGGGTGCGCCAGGCGTCCGCACGCTACGCCTGAAGCCCACCAAAGTCGGCACGGCGCACGTGCAACTCAAGTGCTGGCGTCCGTGGGAGGGAGACGCGTCGGTGATTGAACGATTCGAATTGACCGCACAGGTAAAAGATTAACTATGCCCCTCCAAACTTCTTTGACTGTGGCTACGGCCGCTGCCATCTCCTTTGGTCTTTCGTGGTCGTCGCAGACGTTTCATCACCCCCCTCGTGCGAACAAAAATGCCAGTTGGAAGAAGGGTCCGTATTCCTGCGCAGCTTGTCTGGACTGATCAAACTCGGTAGAATAATGCAGTGTGAGACCGTTACAGGAAAGAGCTTTGCAATAATAAATAGCGTTTGGAAATTTTGATGGGTGCACTGCTTGAGATTTGGGACGCCCAACAAAACAGCCATCCGACTACCGACCTCTTGATACACCATCGTCTCGCTGCCCTTTCACCTTGCCAGGCTTTCTGGTGCAGGGTGTTGGACGCTCAAACCCCTGTCCTTAATCTGAATGGAACCGTAGATGAGCCTATTCAAAAAGATGTCGCTGTTTTGGGCCTTGTTTTCGGTGGCATTTTTTCTCCTGCGTGCCGCAGATCCATTTTACGGCAAGATTCTTATGGAGGAGATCAGCGACTTAGGCGGCATCACCGATCTCTATGCAACGGTCGGCACCATTTTCAGCGTCCTAGCCGGCTTCGTCATCCAGAACCGGTGGAATCGATGGACTAGCCTAGAACTGGCGGTGATGGGGGAGGTCGGCGCGCTGGGGGAGTTCTGGGCTTGGTCGAGACGTTGTCCTGAGCCCATCAGAACGACGATCATCAAGGCCCTCCAGGATTACCTGCTCGTCACGATCCGAGAAGGATGGGGGCGGCCAGCTGGAGAAGACGAGAGCGACGAGGAAGAAGCGGCGCTGGATGCCCTTCGGAGCGGGGCTCTGGATACCCAGATCGATCCGGCATGCGATGCTTCGGCTTTCGCACTCTTCCGAGACATTCTAGCCCACCGAGCGAACCGCCAACAGACCATGCGGCCCATGCCGGAGAGCCTCCGGCAGGTACTGGCCTTCGCCAATATACTAGTCATTGGCTTGGCGCTCTTCATCGGAGTGAAAAACTTCTGGCTGGATTATCTCTTCACGATGAGCATCGGACTCCTAGGGTACCTGCTCTATCTGGTCATAGACGATCTCAACAACCCTACGACGCCCGGCATCTGGCACATCACTCCAGAAGGCTACCGTCGGCTTCTCCGCAAACTCCAGCAGGACCGCCCTGAAGCCCAGGGATGAACCGGCTCATCCCTGCGTATCAGATCTCTATCACGCAAGGTCCTCGATGCGTTCATAGTGCAGGGAGATGATCGGCGTCAAAGTCCCACAATTGGCTGTCAACAAGAAGGCATCCGCTCCTTCCAATAGATGGAATAGGAGGAACACTGCTGCAGCCTTTTCAAATCTCAGCGTCACTTTCCTAGATATGACGCAGTTAGTTTCGGCTCGCTTTGTCGTAAATCCTCCCCCCGTTGCCTGTCTTTCAGGCACCTATTTAACACCTGTCAGTACACGAGGCCTCGCTCACTTGATCTACCTATAAACCCTCATGCCAGCCGAGAAGACAGGTATCCTATAGGCTGTGAAGCGATCGGGGGAAGAAACGATTACACCCTTGGTGGTTACTGGCGTTACTACCGGCCCTCGGCACCGGAGACGATTGAACCGCAGCTAAAGTGTGCCTGACCAACCGTTAGGGTGGGACAACAACTGGGGGCCGGTCACTCAGCTACCGGACCATACAGGCAGTCTGTAAGGCGGCCCGGGCTAAGAACTTTGTGTTTCATGACCTGCGGCACTGTGCCGTGACCAACCGGGCGAACGCCGAGGTGGATATTGAGACGATCATGAAGAGCGTCGACCATTCCTCGATGGAGATGTTTCTGCGCGATCGCAAGGTCAAAACAGAGAAGCTCGACGCGACCATGGATACGTGCAACATCTAATCTAACACGGCCGCGCTTGAGGTCAGATCAGTCGCTGGGAATCCAGTCAGAGAGGAGAGTTGGTGCCGAAGGCGGGACTTGAACCCGCACGGCTTGCGCCACACGCCCCTCAAACGTGCGTGTCTGCCATTTCACCACTTCGGCATTAGGAGATCACTCAAGCGACGAGGGAGAGGCATTATAGAAGTGGGGCGAAATCCTTGTCAATCAACAGAGTGTCCGGTAGAATCGATTGCAGATACTCACCGGATCCTCCAACGCTGTGCAAAGCCACCAAATCCTGACTTCTACATGTGACGATGTCGCTGAGCAACAGGCCCGCAGGTCCGTCGCGGCCTTGTTCGACGTCGACAATACGCTCCTGCCAGGAGAGGCGAGCGAGCTACGGTTCTTCCGATTCCTCTGGCGGCGCGGGCAGGTAGGATGGGGCGAGCTACGCCGGACGATGACCTGGCTGGCTGGGCATGTGCCCCCCTTCTCGCCGCACTCGCTCCGCGAACGAAAAGTCTATCTGACCGGCAAGCGCCCCGCCGACATTGAATCCTATGCGAAAGAATTCTGTCAGGCGGAGATGATCGACCGGCTGTCCGTGCAGGGCCGCGCCACGCTGGACGCTCATCGACAGGCCGGGCATCAGCTGATCCTGGTGACGGGCGCGCCGGATTTTTTAATTGTACCCCTAGCAGCATTCCTGAACGTGCCCACAGTTTTCGCGGCAAAACCGGAACAACAAAATTCCCTCTACACTGGCGCCGTGATTCCGCCTCTGCCCTATGGTAGTGGCAAGCGCGAGTTGATCCTCGCCCATGCCCAGGAAATGGGCCTCGACCTCGCCAGGTCCTATGCCTACGGAGACAGTCCCGGCGATCACGACCTGCTTGACCTGGTCGGGCACCCTCTGGTCGTCAACCCAATCCGAGGCATGGGCCGCATCGCGCGGCGCAGGGGCTGGCCGGTCACGAAATGGGCATAGCGCCATGACTCGTTTTCTGTTGTACCGTTCACGTGTCACATCTTAGCCTATGCGCATCAGCGAGATCTTCTATAGCATTCAAGGTGAGTCCAGCTACGCGGGGCAGCCCTGCGTATTCGTGCGGCTGACCGGCTGCCCCCTCCGCTGCACCTGGTGTGACACCGACTATGCCTTTTACGGAGGGCAGGACGGCTCGATCGATGAAATTCTGGCGAAGGTGCAGACGTATGGGTGCCGCCTCGTGGAGGTCACGGGAGGGGAACCGCTCGCACAGCCTGAGAGCCTGCCCCTCCTAACCAGGCTCTGCGATGCCGGCTACACCGTCCTCCTGGAAACCAGCGGCGCCATCGATATCGCGCCGGTCGATCCCCGTGCCCATATCATCCTGGACGTGAAATGCCCAGGAAGCGGCATGACAGAACGGATGTATTGGCCGAATCTTGCCGCGCTGACCACCAAGGATGAAGCAAAATTCGTCCTGACCGATCGAGCCGATTATGAGTGGGCCAAGGAGATGCTTGCCCACCATCATTTGGCCGACCGCTGCTCGGTGCTGTTCAGTCCGGTCTTCGGCTCACTCGATCTGCGCCAGCTGGCGGAATGGATCCTGGCCGATCGGCTGCCGGTCCGTTTTCAAGTACAGCTGCACAAATACATATGGGCACCGGATATGCGCGGAGTGTGACAACTCGAACAAGGAGACGTAAATGAAGATTATGCGGGTCAACGCACAGGTTGGACAAGCAGAGACGGCATCTACAGAGGTGTTGGTGCTCACGCATTGCGAGGGCGAGGGCTTGGCCAAACAGGATGCGGCCCTGCTCGATCGGGCTCTCGGAGGCTCGTTGCGCACGCTGCTGCACTCCAAGGAGTTCGAGGGCAAGGCCAACGAGGTCTTGCTCTACCACACGCACGGCAAGGTGCCGGCCAAGCGGCTGATCCTGGTCGGGTTGGGCAAGAAAAATTCGGTCACACTGGAAACGATCCGGCAAGCGCTGGGCTCGGCCGCGAAACGAGTCCGGCAGGCGAAGGCCGGCTCCTTTACGGTGGCGCTGCCCACGGTGACGCCTGGCGGGATGTCATCCCTCGAGGTCGCGCAAACGATGGTCGAAGGAGCCATCCTGGGCAGTTATCAATTCACCGTCTATCGAAGCGAGGCCGGCTCGGATCATACCGTCGCGGAGATGACGGTACTCATCCCGCAAAACAGTCAACTGCGGCAGGTTACCGAGGGGATCCGGCGCGGTGTGGCCACGGCGGAAGCCACCGTCTTTGTCCGAGACCTCTGCAACCACCCCGCCAACGTCCTGACTCCTACTATGGTGGCCGATGAAGCGAAGGCCATCGCCAAGGCCGAAAAGATCACGATCAAGATTCTCGAACAGAACGACATGGAGCGGTTGGGCATGGGGGCGCTGCTCGGCGTGGCGCGCGGGAGCCAGGAGCCGCCCAAATTCATCATCCTGGAATATAACGGAGCCAAGAAAAAAGACGCACGTCCGGTCGTGCTGGTTGGGAAGACGATCACCTTCGACACGGGCGGAATCTCGCTGAAGCCAGCCGAAAATATGGAACACATGAAAGCCGATATGACGGGCGGAGCCGAAGTTCTCGCCTCGATTAGAGCGGCAGCTCGGCTCAAACTCCCCTTGCGCCTGATCAGTATCCTGCCCGTGGCGGAAAACATGCCGGGCGGCCGGGCCATGAAGCCGGGTGATATCGTCATGACGCTGGCGGGAAAGACCGTCGAGGTCCAGAACACGGACGCGGAAGGCCGGCTCATCCTGGCCGACGGCCTCGCGTATGCGATGCGCTACAAGCCGGCGGCCTTGATCGACATTGCGACGCTCACGGGAGCCTGCGTGGTGGCGCTCGGCCAATTTGCGATCGGGATGTTCGGAAATGACGTGACCCTTAAAGAGCAGGTGCGGCGGTCCGGACAAAAGGCCGGCGAGCGAGTCTGGGAAATGCCCCTGTGGGAAGAATATTTCGAGCAACTCAAGAGCGATGTCGCCGACATGCGCAACATCGGTGGGCGGGGCGGCGGCATGATCACCGCCGCGCTCTTCCTGAGCAAGTTCGTAGGCAACTGCCCCTGGGTCCACCTGGATATCGCCAGCACGGATTGGAGCGAGCGGGAGCGGGCCTACGTGCCGAAGGGGCCCTCCGCGATTGGAACCCGACTGTTGCTGCAATACCTGATTGATCGGAGCTTGTAATCGTGGCGCCCTCTCGCATGACCACACGAGATCAGATCGGACAGCTCTTCATGGTCGGGTTTCTGGGCACGTCGGTGACGCCGGACCTGGCGGCGTTCATCAAGGAATACAAGCCGGGCGGCGTCATTCTGTTCTCACGGAATCTGGAATCCGTCGAACAGATAGTCGAACTGACGAACGACTTACAAGCCTGCAGCCCCCATTCACCGCTCTTGATCTCAATCGATCAAGAGGGCGGCCGGGTCTCCCGGCTCCCCGATGGCTTTACGATTTTCCCGCCCTGCGACCTGTTGGGCCGCTGCAATTCGACCGAATTGGCCTACGCAGCCGCAGCCACCATCGCCAAAGAGCTGAAGGCCGTAGGTGTGAACATGAATATGGCGCCGGTGCTCGATGTCAACAGCAATCCGGCCAATCCGGTCATCGGCGACCGGGCCTTTGGGGCGACGCCGGATGTGGTCTGTGAACTGGGATTAGCCACGGCAGCGGGACTGCAAGACAATAAGGTCGTGGCCTGCGGCAAGCACTTCCCTGGTCACGGCGACACAAGCGTCGATTCCCACAAAGAACTTCCGGTGGTCGAGGCCGCGCGGGAGCGATTGGACACCATCGAGTTGCCGCCGTTCCGCCGGGCCGTGGCGGAGGGAGTCGCATCACTGATGACCGCCCATGTCCGGTACCAAGCCCTCGACAACGAATGGCCGGCCACCCTCTCGCCGGCCATCATCACCAATTTCTTGCGCCAAGCGCTGCGCTACGATGGAGTGGTCTTGACGGACGACTTGGAGATGCATGCGATCATTGACCATTACGGAGTGGAAGACGCCGCAGTCCGTGCGGTGCTAGCAGGGTGCGATGTCGTATTGATTTGCAAAGATCGGGATCGCGAGATCGCGGCCTTCAAGGCCATCGAGCAGGCCGTTGCGGCAGGCACGATTTCCCCTGAACGGTTGAGCCTGTCGGCCGCTCGCATCGCCAGACTCAAAGATAAATTTGTGGCGCCCTATAAGCCGGTGACGATCTCCGACGCAAAACTCATTGCAGGCTGCCGGACCCATCAGACCTTGTTGCGCACCATCGAACAGGTCAGGGATCGGCTACCGAAAGTCGCGACACTGTAAAGCGAGAAGGACTCAACTAGAGCAGGCTGCGTAAAATAAGCTCGCACTTCCGCCGGCTGCTCAAACAGGCCGTCCAGCAAGGCCGCAGCCGATGAAAGCACCGGAGGCGTAGCCTCTGGCTACGTTGAGGATGTTTTCGAGGCGAGAATGCCGCTAGCGGACTATTTCAGCAGCCGGCACAATAGGGAGGGGTTGTGGCACTCAAAAAAGGCGATATCCTCGATGAATTCAAGCGGCACCCACAATCGTGCGGCCTGGTCGTCAAGGTCATGGGTGGCGGCGAGGGATTTGAGAAGATCGTCTGCTGCGGCCATGTGCTGACGGAGGAGGACCTGGTGCCAGACGCCAACATCATCCGGGGACGGAAAAAGGGAAGCCTGCCTCCCGCCGTCGTGCTCGATGAAAAAAAACTCTACCAGGACTCCTGCGGCCTGCGCGTCATGATCATCGACGGAGGAGCTGGCTTTACAGAGATTCGCTGCTGCGGCCATGTGCTGACAACCAGCTCGATGCGGGACCTTCAGTATGGCAAGATGCGGGGGCCGGAGCCAGAACAGACAGGACCGGCGGGAACAGCCTGACGGCTTCACACAGGAGGGAGCATGCAGCACAGAAAAGAGCTCATGACGCGCTGGTGCGGGGCCATGGAATGGCTGGACCGATTAGGCTATGCCACGGCTGGATTCAGCCTCCTAATCCTCGGGATGCTGATTTTCGTGCATGCCTGGTACATATTTGTGGCGGGGCAGTTCAATCCCGGCAGCCACCAACCACTCTTGTCAGCAGGGCTGAAGCTGCTGAACGATATTCTGCTCGTCATCATTCTGCTGGAATTGTTTCGAACCGTCATCCGGTTTCTGCAGACGGAAATCCTCGACCTGGAACCCTATCTTGCCGTCGGCGTCATCGCCTGCACCAGACGCATTCTCACCGCCAGTGCGGAACTGTCCCACCTGACCGCCATGACCGACACGCAATTTTATCAATACCTCATGGACGTGGGCTTGAACGTCACGGTCATCATGGTCCTGACCCTCGGCGTCTTCATGATCCGCAAACGCCCGGCACAATCCCCGACCACATCGCCCTAGCCCTCTACTCTTTCTCCGTCCTTCTTAAGGACACGGAGGCTTGCTCCCTGACTGTGCACAGCGAACGAGCCCCGCATCGTGCGCATCCTGGAGCAAGAAGGGCTCCTGACCCTCTCTCCTTGCCCTCGACGCACCTCTTATGGCATCATACCAGCCTCTTGGAGGCGGGCATGCCACAACTACTCGAATATGTCGGCTCGGTACATATCTTCCTCGGCCCCTACCGTGGAAACCCGATCGCCCTCTATTTAAAACGGATGGAAATGACGTGCCAGATCGGCCCCAGAGCCTATCCCTGGAATGACGTGGTCGGCAGTGGCGAGACGCCGAATAAAGCCGCGGCTGATTTCGAAGAGAAATGGAAAGCCACAGGTCTCGCGGCCGACATGTATTCCGGCCCTTCCTGGGAAGGAGGCATCAAGCCTGAAAGACCGGCTCCTCCCAAGCCGCCTGCCGCTCCTAAGCCGGCGGCATCCGCAGCGGCTCCAGCCCCGGCGGCTCAGCCAGCAGACGAATCGAACTAACCCGCTCTATTAGCGTGAACGTGTTGGACCGTGTCCTTCAGGGGAAGGACCGGCCAGCTTGCTATGTTTCAAGCCATACCCCAGGTAAACCGCGATGCCGATAATCGTCCAGACGACGAATCGGACCCAGGTCACCCACGGGAGAAAACTCATCAAGCCGAGGCAGGCCAATATGCCCAGAATGGGCACGACCGGCATGAAAGGCAGACGAAACGGCCTGGGCTGATTCGGTTTCGTATAACGTAGGATCACGACACCGATACAGACCAGGACAAAGGCAAAGAGGGTGCCGATGTTTGTCATGTCCGCCGCATCGCCGATAGGAATCAAGGCGGCCAGCGTAGCCACGCCGATGCCGGTGATAATCGTGGCATAGTGCGGCGTGCCATAGCGCGGATGCACGGTTGACAGCCAGGGACTTAACAGGTGGTCGCGCGACATGGCGAAGAAGACCCGAATCTGACCCAGCATCATCACAACCAGCACGCTGGTAATCCCTGCCACGGCCCCGATCCCCACAATCGCCGCGCCCCATTTGAACCCGACCCTGTTGAGCGCTTCCGCCACTGGCGCATGGATATCGATCTGTGACGCGGGAATCAAACCGGTCAGCACAGCAGCCACGGCAATGTAGAGGATCGTGCAGATGCTGAGCGAGGCGATGATCGCGACCGGCAGATCCCTCTGAGGGTTCTTGGCCTCCTCGGCTGTCGTGGAAATCGCATCGAACCCGATATAGGCGAAAAACACGATCGCCGCGGCTGCGCCGACGCCGGCGAACCCCTGAGGCAGGAAGGGGGCCCAGTTGTCCGCATTCACGGCCGGCGTCCCCACGGCAATGAAAAAAAGAATGACCGCGAGCTTCAAACAGACGATGATACCGGTCGCGCGGGCGCTTTCCTTGATCCCGATGACGAGGATGATCGTAACCAGCAGGACAATAATGGCGGCGGGAAAGTTGGCCACGCCCCCGTCCGGCCCTCCCGGTGGATGCGTTGCCCAATGCGGCAATTCGATCCCGGCCAACCGGAGCAGATTATTGAAATAGCCGGACCAGCCAATGGCCACGGCGACACAGGCCACGCCATATTCAAGAATCAAATTCCATCCGGTGATCCAAGCCAGAAACTCTCCCAGTGTCGCATACGAATAGGTATAGGCGGAGCCGGCCACGGGAATCATCGCGGAGAACTCTGCATAACAGAGCGCGGCAAAGGCGCAGGTCAGGCCGGACAGCACGAAGGACAGAATGATTCCCGGCCCTGCTCCTGGCCGATGGGCATCACCAACAATGGCGGTGCCGATCAGCACGAAGATGCCGGTGCCAATGATCGCGCCGATGCCGAGCGCCGTCAGATCCCAGGCCGTGAGAGTCTTTTTCAAACGATGTTCGGGATGATCGGCGTCCTTGAAAATCTGGTCGATCGATTTCGTGCGGAAGAGTCGGCTGATCACCGAGCCACCTCTATCCGCTGATCCGCCGAACGGCGCATCGCGCAATATGCGCCGCGGCTGTCGAGCATGACGCTGGAGATTTTTCTCAACATCCGGCTACGTGGCTCGGCGACGGGCGGCGCGCAAAAAAGCTTCGAGCAATCGCCGGTGGAGAGGATGCTGCTCGAACAAAAATTCCGGATGCCACTGGATGCCGAGAAAAAACCGGTGGGCCGGGGATTCGATCGCCTCGACGATGCCGTCGGGGGCCAGAGCGCTGGCAATCAATGACGGCGCAACGGCTTTGACCGATTGATGGTGGGAGCTGTTCACTCGCATCGAAACAGACCGTACGATCCGGCGAAGCAAACTACCCGGCGTGACGGTCACGCTGTGACTGAGGTTTGTCGCGTGAGTCCGTTGCCGATGTTGGAGCGGCTTCGTCACTTGGGACGCGATATCCTGGAACAGACTGCCGCCACAGGCGACGTTCATGGTCTGCATCCCTCCGCAGATGCCGAGCAGCGGGACATCGGCCCGCCTCGCCAGGTGAACGAGATCCAATTCAAAGCTCGCGCGACGTTCGCTCACCACCCCGAAGGGATAACGCTGACGCTCACCGTACAATGACGGAGGAAGATCCGGCCCGCTGCCTGTGAGAAGGAGTCCGTCCAGCTGCCCCAGAAGCCGCCGCCGCGCGGCCCGGTCTGCAACGAGCGGCAGCACCAACGGGATGCCGCCCAGCTCTTCAATGGCACGAATATAGCGCGCGCGCAGAAAGTAGGTCGGCTCGCGCCCGCCCCATTCCTTCCGATCACCGGCATTGAAGTCTGGTGTGACGCCGATGATCGGTTTCATCGGCTAGCGGACCGGTTCCGACCCGCCAGTCGAGTCCGCGACCCCCAGGAACCGCACGGGGTGATTGCCCTGAAAATGACCCGGGGTCAAGATATAGGTGCCGTAGAGGCTCGTGGTCCACACGCTCTGAGCCGCATGTTCATTCCCGCCGGAAAACAAATAGGTGAATCCTCCGATAATCCCCCCAGTGATAGCAAAAGCTAATTTTACTGGGAAATACACGAAGTTGGAAATGCCGGCAGCAACCTGCAATCCTGCATTAGATGGATTGCCTCCATCGGCGCTCTCACTCGAAGACACCGACGTGCCGCTCTGGCTCCACGCCGATGGCACCATCGTGACGGTGCACAAGGCCAGCAACAAACAGACTGCGGCCAGCTTGAAACGGGACGCCACGCACAGACGAACGGATGATGCGTATATCTTCACAGGTAATCCTCCTTCTTCAGCAGAACAAAAGGTGAGCGGCGGTGGTTGCCCCTAGAGCACTCACCCACATTATCCGACAGTGGGGTTATAGCAAATTCGACTCTGATTGCAAACCCCCTGCGGAACAGCGGGAGTGCGCGCTACGACGCGTCGGGCTCTCCCGGCGCGAGGTCCAACTCAGCGGCAACGTATGATCTGACGAAGCTCCTCCGCTGGAGGACCGCCGCTCCGACTTCGACAATCCAGCTGTCCGCTGCGAGACATTGATTCTCTTGCATAATACCGGACTGCAAGAGGATGTCCAACTTGCACCAACAGACCGCCTGGATAAAGAGCTCGCTGGCTCGCTCCTGACACGAGGCACGATCTTCCGCTGAGAGATCACGCAGGACCTGAGCCAACCATCCGGCAAAATCCATCTCGGCGCTGAGCCGATCGATCTGGCCCTGCGCCATATGGACGGCAACCTGAACCCCGCCCTTCCAGCTCCGTTTTTTGACGTTGAACACGCAGGACGAACGGCCAGGACGTCCCTCCACTGGCTGAGGTCCGACAAACAGGGTCACCCGAAACTGAGAAGGCTCTGGTGCATGCTCGGCTGCCATGGCGCCCATTGTAACACGATCGCCGCGCTCACCCGCCGTCTCATTGACGGCGGGGAATCTCGACGATAAGATGCCTCCCACCATGACCACGGCCCTCCACCAGCGCGTAAATGAAATTCAGCAGGCCCTTCGCGAAGCCGAAATCGACGGCTGGCTGTTCTACGATTTCCGCGGCAGCGACCCCCTCGCCTATCGCATCCTCCGGCTCGATCCAACGCTCCATGTAACGAGACGCTGGTACTACTGGATTCCGGCGCAAGGCGCTCCCGTCAAACTCCTCCATCGCATCGAGCCGCACATGCTGGATGTCTTGCCGGGGCAAGCCGACTGCTACGTGTCGTGGGAACAGCAGCGGCAGATCCTGGCCCGCCTATTGACCGGCAGCCCCCGCGTCGCCATGCAATATTCTCCGTTGAACGCGGTGCCCTACGTGTCGCGCGTAGATGCCGGCACGATCGAGTTAATCAGAAGCTACGGCGCCGAGGTGGTCAGTGCAGCGGATTTGATTCAAATATTTGAAGCGCGCTGGACGGACCGGCAGCTCGAATCGCACCGGTTTGCCGCGGCAGCACTCCGGCGTATCGTCGATGAAACGTTCAGCCATGTGCATGGCGCAGTCGCGCAAAGCCGCGGTCTCACCGAATATGATGTGCAGCAGTTTATTCTGGCCCGCATCGGCGAAGCCGGCATGACCACATCGAGTGCGCCGATCGCCGCCGTCAATGCCCATAGCGCCGACCCCCATTATGGCCCGACGAAGGTCGGCTCGGCCGACGTAACCCGCGACTCGTTGCTCCTAATCGATCTCTGGGCCAAACGGGCGGAGGCCGATTCGGTCTATGCCGATATCACCTGGACCGGCTATGTCGGTCGGGCGGTGCCAGTGAAACATCGTACGATCTTCGACTGGGTCCGGCAGGGCCGGGATGCGGCCCTGGCCTTTACCACAACGGAAATTGCGGCAGGCCGCCGTCCCTTTGGCTGGGAAGTCGACCAAGCCTGCAGACAAGTCATCCAGCAAGGTGGCTACGGCGACCAGTTCGTCCATCGCACAGGCCATTCGATTGGCGAAGAGGTCCATGGCAACGGCGCCAACATTGATAGCCTGGAGACGCAGGACACCCGCCGGCTGATGCCGAGGACCTGTTTTTCGATTGAGCCGGGTATCTACCTGCCGGGCGAGTTCGGGATCAGAAGCGAACTGGATGTCTACCTCGCCGACCGTGAAGCCCTGGTCTTTGGGTTGCCGTTGCAACACGAAATCGTCCCAATTTTCTAGCCCACGGCCATTCCTTGACAGTGCCTCCTACTGGCCTATACAGTTGATTCGGCTCTCAAAACAGCAAGACCACGGTTGATTGATCGAACTGAACAAAGGAACGACGCCATGTTTGGTACCATGGGGATCTCAGAGCTCATTATTATCCTGGTCATCGTCCTCATCATTTTCGGAGCGGGAAAGCTCCCGCAAATCGGTGAAGGGGTCGGCAAGGCGCTCAAAGGATTCAAAAAAGAAGTCAATGAAATCCCCGCGCCGGAAGCGGTGCAACCGGACGCAACGGAACCGGCCCCCCTGCAAGTCCACGCAACGGCCCAGGCTGCGCCAGCCACAACGGTGACGCAGGGACAGACCCCGGCCGCATTGAAGCCCACCGCTCCCTATACGCCAGGGCCGGAGCTGACCCCTGGAACCACCGCCGCTCTGATGTACAACATGGCGGCTCCGCCACAGCCAATTCGCGCGGCGGCATCCGCTGCGGCCCCGGCAGCGGCGCAGGGCCAACAGCCCCCCACGATGGAAGAACGAGCGGCGGCACCCTCACCGATGATGAAGGCGCAGTACCCGCCCCTTCCTCCCGGCGCTCAGACAAAACCGGTGGCCAACCGTCCCTCGGCCATTGTGAACAAAGATGCCGTGGCCCGCGTACAGGCACAGCAAGCGGCGATAAAGGCGAAGGCCGCGCAACCAGCCGGCGTCTCCCCTCAAGACATGCAGAATTTGGGCGAGGGACTGGGCGATGCCTTGCGGACATTCAAACAAGCCGTTGCCGATGTTCGCAATTCGGTCGATCCCGAGATGCGCACGATCCAAGCTGAAATGGACTCGGCGCAGAAAGAATTCCAGCAATCCCTCGAAGCAGCCAAAGAACTGCCAGCCTTGCATGAGGAGCCTCCGAAGCAAGCGTGAGCCGGGGAAATGACTCCATCAGCCTGACCGATGTCCGGCCCCTGTTCCATCCCCCTTCCGTCTCTCGCATCATCGGGTGGTCCGCCCTGTCAGTGATCCTCTCTCTCTCTGGCTGTGTCCAGGACTCTCCCCCTTCATCCAAAGCGCAAGCGGTCTCGCTGATACTGGAGTTGCTCCAGGATGAGCGGCCAGAGATGCGGAAAACCGCAGTGGAATCCCTCGGGAAAATCGGCGATCCACAAACCACCGACTCCATCCTTCGCCTCTCCCGTGACCCCTCCGCTCTCGTTCGCGAAGCGGCGATGATCGCGCTGGGACGATTGAAGCCGCCAGCCACGGAAGCGGTCGTACTCCTGCTGGCGCAAGCGTTGGAGGATCCCGTCGAGTCGGTCCGTCAGGCCGCGATTGTGGCGACCGGAGAAATCGAACTGGGCCCCCAATTGCTGGAGCCGATCGTTTTCCTGCTGCGATCTTCGGATACGGCGATCAGGCTCGCGGCGGCGCGATCGTTGCTCCAAGTCGACTCCAGTCAATCGATTCCTGCGCTCATCGCCGCAGGCAATGACCCCGATGCGGAGGTTCGTCAGGGAATTGTGGCAGCGGTGGGGGAATGGGGGGGCGCTGCTGTCGCCCCTTGGCTTAGAGAACGTCTTGCCCAAGATCCCTCGCCCATGGTGCGGTCAGAAGCCGCCTACCGCCTGAGCACATTCAACGATTTAGAAACGAAAGCCGCGCTTGAAACAGCGGGCGCGAAGGATGCGGACCGCGAGGTGCGGCACTGGTCGAAACAGGGGACTTAAGCCGCCTTGCGGGAACGAGTCAACGCCTCCACAATCTGAGTAAGCTCGTGGCGGGCCTGGTCGTCGATCGCGATGAATTGAACGCCCATGCCCAGGAAAAGCATATACCGCTCAGGCTTCTTGCAAGTCCAAGCGACTTTCGCCTTGGCTTGATGCTTCGCCTGGAGACGGTCTGGCAGCGCAAACTCGATGGACAATTCGGTGCCATGAGCCAGCGAGGCGCTGCTTTCGATAAACAGGCCGCCCGCGCCGATGCTGCCGGTTACACTGTCGAACTGCTTGTCCTCCGGAGTCGTATGCCGGACCTTCACGGCAAGCGGCACTCTCGGATGCGAACGCACCGAGGAAAATCTGGCGTCATCGTCGCGGACAAGAACCCGTTCAATGATATCGCCCCAGGCGAGAGTACCCAGCAGCTCTCCGGTCGCTGCTATGAAGTGTGAGGACTTCCTCCTCAACATTCATCGCCAGAACCTTCCCCTCGTGTCTTTCTGTCATGGTGATAGGAAACTTCATACTCAGACCTTTGTATGGATAATAAGCGACATGATTGCTGTGGGAGGAGCGTGACTAGGCGGACAGCCCAATAACCTGGATGGATTTCACCAGCTCCAACACGCGAACGCGAATATCCGGATTGATTTCTGTAAAGCGCACCCCCATGCCTGGGCTAAATGTATATTGGTCGGCCTTGGGACAGACCCGCGCAATCACGCCCTTGGCCGACACCCACTCCGACGGATTCTCTGGCAAAGAAAATTCAAGCGCAAGCTTGGTGCCGACTAGGAGAGGGCTGTGGCTTTCAATAAAGAGCCCGCCTCCGCCGATGCCACCGGCACGGCCTTCAAACCGATGCCCCTCTGGAGTCTTATATTTGACGCGAAACGTGAGCGTCACACGCGGCTCATTTCTGGGTTCACGGCTCGTAGGGGGCTTCCGATCGGCCAAAATCTGATCGATGACGAAATCCCAGGACAGATTGCCCATGGGCCCGCCGTTGCTTCCCAGGAGAGTGATGACTTCCCGGGCTGCGTCGAGGTCGATGGCTTTGTCTTTGTGTGAAGGCTTGAAGACACTGGATACTTCACACGTCCTCCACATTCAAGAGTGCCAAGGCAAGTATAGCGCAGGATTCTATCTTGTCGAGGGAAAGTGCGAAATTAGGCGGCGGACACCGGCTGGGCCGAAAAGAAGACTCGCGATCAAGCCGATTCAAGAAAGGGGCCCGATGACAAAACAGCCAGGACTGGGGCGCCCCAGTCCTGGCTGTTTTCTGCATAAAGCAGACCGACGTTCCAACTAAAACTCACTTACTTGCAATGACTTATGCCGTCTTCACGTCTTTGTCCTGCTCGAAAACTCGAATGGGGGGATGCTTCCCAAGAATGGCATCCTCCGTAATGATGACTTCCGTGATCTGCTTTTGCGACGGGGCGTCGTACATCACATCCAGCATCACATCTTCCAGGATCGCGCGCAGCCCGCGGGCGCCGGTCTTCTGGACAAAGGCCTTTCGCGCGATCGCGCCCAACGCGCCTTCCGTAAACTTCAGCCTCACTTTTTCGAACGAGAGCAGTTTCTCGTACTGTTTCGTGAGGGCGTTTTTCGGTTCGGTCAAAATACGGATGAGCGCTTGCTCATCCAGCTCATCTAACGTGGCCACGACCGGCAGCCGACCGACAAATTCCGGAATCAACCCGTATTTAAGGAAGTCTTCCGGCTGAACTTTTGAGAACAACTCGCCCAGCTTGATTTCGTTCTTCCCGCGAACTTCGGCGCCGAATCCCATCGACTTGCGGTTCAACCGCTGTTCGATGATCTGCTCGAGCCCGACGAACGCGCCGCCGCACATAAACAGGATGTTGCCCGTATCGACCTGAATAAACTCCTGATGCGGATGTTTGCGTCCGCCCTGAGGCGGCACATTGGCAACGGTGCCCTCGATAAGCTTGAGCAGCGCCTGTTGCACTCCCTCACCCGAAACGTCGCGCGTGATGGATGGGCTGTCGCTTTTGCGGCTGATCTTGTCGATTTCCTCGATGTAAACGCTGCCTCGCTCCGCCCGCTCGACATCGTAGTCCGCTGCCTGCAGGAGCTTGAGGCCAGGTGCCGGGCCAGCGCGCGTTGCTGCGCGAGGTCCGTCATTTTATTGAGGCGGCTTAAGGCGTGTTGCGCTGCAGC
>SXGR01204210.1_pt1 | contig 48950 bp, 47 predicted proteins | sample 3174711 | NCBI WGS metagenome assembly SXGR01 (sample SAMN11356860, study PRJNA531348) | freshwater metagenome | isolation source: freshwater sample F1-60 | place: China: Fuxian Lake, Yuxi | collected 2017-12-25
CGCCTGGCGAGTTACGTACCGCCGCCAGTCACTCGTGTATTGCAACACCGAGGTGTGGCAGTGATCGTTGAATTTGGCGATGCCAAAATCGGTGATGGCCTGTCGACCCGAGATGCCGAGTTGCCGTTCGGCCTCGGCTTCGGCCGGCAAACCGTGGCAGTCCCACCCGAATCGACGCTCGACGCGTTTGCCGCTCATCGTGCGATACCGCGGGATGGCGTCCTTGACGAAGCCAGTCAACAAGTGGCCATAGTGCGGCAAGCCATTGGCGAACGGTGGCCCGTCATAAAACACGAACCCTGAGTCATCGTCGCTCGCTGATGTGCCGCTCGTGCGCGGATGCTGCTCGACGGATGCTTCAAAAGTGCGATCGGCCTGCCAAAAAGCAAGGACGTTTTCTTCGAGTTTCGACAGATTCGGCTGGGCCGCAACGTCGGGGTATGAATCGGCCATTACGTGGCGCTACTCACAAACCTGCAGATGCCAGCATTCGCTGCACGAACCCAAGACCAAACACCACGACGATGGGCGAGATATCGAGTGGCCCGATGTTGGGGATGATTCGTCGGGCTGGCCCCAAGACGGGCTCAGTGACCTGAAACAGCACACGTGAGATTTGTGCAAGTGGCCCGCTTGAAGTTATGGGAAACCAGCTGAGGATGATTCGAGCGAAAATGACCAGCGTGTAGAGCGAAATGAGTTGGGAAATCATGGTCGGGCTCCTCTTGCATGCAGCATTGCGGTGGGGTGATGGTATCGCCGATTAGTCGCGGGGAATTCGCACACCGTTAGGGGTGAGACGAAAAACACCACGCGAGATGCGCTCGAGAGAACCGTTGAGCGCAAAAGTAATCCCCGAAGCGAAATCGATGATTCGGCGCGCCTCTTCGGGTTCGGTGCTGATCATGTTCATGATTACGGGCTGGCCACTCTTGTAGCGCTCACCAATTTCTTTGCAATGAGTGAACGAAGTTGGCTTCAGTGTCACGGGTTCAACTGCAGCGGCATCCAACGCTCTTACATTTTTTGGTGGCTGACCAACCGGGCCACGCACCGTGACACCCGAGTCGTCGCGTTTGCGCCCTGGACGAGAAGTCGGCATGTTGCGTGCAGGTTCGGTGTAATCCTCGTCAAGTTCGTCATCGTCGTAGCCACCGTCAACATCGTCATCAACATCGTCATCAACATCGCCAAGTCTGGTGTTGCGCATCGCTTGACGCCCACCGGCTGGACGGCGTGTGCGCATCGACTGATCGCTGTCGCCGTACGCTTCGTCAGCCCCGAGACCGAGATACTCCATTGCTCGGCGGAACATTGACATGTGGTCAGATTACCTCATTAATGCGCATCATTTGGGGAGTGGTCGCTCGCCGAACAACGCTGTCCCCACCCGCACCATGGTGCTACCCGCAGCCAGGGCAAGTTCAATGTCTCCGGACATGCCCATCGAGCAACCGGCAAGCTCGAGGTCGTCTGCAGCCTGACGCACAGCATTGAATGCGGCCTGTGTGCGCTCGGGGTGGGCATCGGTGGGGCCGACCGTCATGAGCCCTTCGACCACCAAGCCACCCATACGGGCATGGCGTACCAGATCTGCTGCGGCATGCAGGGCACAGCCCCCTTTGTCGGGTTCATTGGTGGCATTCACTTGCACATAAATACGGGCCCCAGGGGCTCGCTTGACGAGTTCGTCCACCAGTGAGGCCCGGTCCACGCTCTGCCACACCGCCACAGTGCTGGCTAGCGAGCGAATTTTGTTGGATTGCAAACGACCTAGAAAGTGCACCGGCGGATGAGCCGGCGCCACTTCAGCGAGTTTGGCGATGGCTTCTTGGGCGTAGTTCTCGCCGATCGCTTCACACCCCAGACGGTGCGCAATCTGCACTGCTTGTGCGCCAAAACCCTTCGTGACCGCACACACGGCCACTGGCCCACGCGTGGCGCACTGGTTGAGCAGCGAGCGAAGCTGCGTCAGCCGTTGCGCGATCGCTGGTTCGTCCAACGTGATGTTGCTACTTCAAAAAGTCGGGGATATCGAGATCATCGTCGCCCGCTTCTTGCGAACCGAAGATCTCCCGCAAGCGAGAACTTCCCTTGCCGGTTTCGGGGCGAGCATCACCACGAGTTGCGGTGCCATCGCCACGAGTGCCGATTCGACCAGCCGCTGAATCCCAGCGTTCGAAGCCCGACGCAATAACCGTGACCCGGACTTCGTCACCAAGATCGTCATCGATGACAGTGCCCAAGATGATGTTGGCATCTTGGTGCGCGACACGCGCCACGGTTTCGGCGGCTTCGTTCAACTCAAAGAGGCTCATGTCTGACGGGCCAGCCACATTCAGCAGGATGCCGCGGGCTCCTTCAATGGCCGCTTCGAGCATCGGTGAAGTGATGGCTGCAATTGCCGCATTGGAGGCGCGCTTGTCGCCACTGGCCACGCCGATGCCCATGAGGGATGAGCCGGCATTTGCCAAGATGGTTTTCACGTCGGCAAAGTCGGTGTTGATGAGCCCTGGCGTGGTGATGATGCCGGTGATGCCCGAGACACCCTGCATCAATACTTCGTCGGCTTTTTTGAACGCATCGAGCAATGTGGTTTTGTCGGTGGCAATCGACAGCAACTTCTCGTTTGGAATCACGATGAGCGTGTCAACTTTGTCTTTCAACTTGGCGATGCCTTGGTCGGCTTGCACCGAACGGCGGCGTCCCTCGAAGTTGAACGGTCGCGTCACGATGCCGATCGTGAGCGCCCCTTCAGCCTTTGCGATCTCGGCCACTACGGGTGCTGCACCGGTGCCGGTGCCACCACCTTCGCCGGCGGTGATGAACACCATGTCGGCGCCAGCGAGATGTTCTTGGATTTCGTCACGATGTGCTTCGGCTGCTTCGCGACCAACTTCGGGGTCACTGCCTGCACCAAGTCCGCGCGTGAGTTCGCGACCGATGTCGATTTTGTAACTTGCATCACTCATGATGAGCGCTTGTGCGTCGGTATTGATCGCAACGAAGTCGACGCCGCGCAAACCAGCATCGATCATGCGGTTGACGGCGTTGACGCCACCACCACCGATGCCCACCACTTTGATGACAGCAATCGGTGAATTTTGTGAGTTACTTGGCATATGTGTCTGACCCCCAAGTTGAGCATGATGCTCAACCTCTACTACAGGCACACTACTCGTTGGCGATGACTGGTTGTCCAGACGACACGTCGATGGCAGCGATGAACGAGACATCCTGCTGGGTGAGCAAGACCATGACCTGAGTGAGCTTGTTGCGCACATCCACGGGAGCCCCGAGCGTGATAATCGTGCCTTTTTTCAAAGTGAACCCCAAAGCCTCGGGGCCATTGACAAAAACGTTCCGCACCTCAGGGATGATGTCGGCTGGCAGTGAATTCGCCAACTGGGCTGCGGCTTGGTACACCACGGTGGTGACGGTGCCGGGCGGCAGATTCGGGCCAACCCCTTCTATTTTCATAAATTGCGTGGGCTGGCCGTCCAGCACCGCGAGCACCCGCCCATCGATGTCGAGCACACGGGCACGATTGTCCACCCCGACGAACCAGGCCACTGCGCGGCGCTCCTCGATTTCGATTACTACTCGATTGGGCAGATACCAATTGAGTCGCGCTTGACGCACCCAGGGATCGCCCTCCAGTCGACGCTGGGCGCCCTCTAAGTCGGCAGTGAAGACGCTCGCACCGCGTAGCGAGTCACTTACATCGCTCAACAATGCCGGGTCGGAATATGTCACGCCCGTGATGTCGATTTGTCGAACGGCAAACAGCGGTGACGCCAAAATGATGAGCGTCAATGAAAACATCGCAATGAGAGCACCAAAGCCAACCAACGGCGACACACGCAGACGTGGCAGACGCTTCCACCATGTGCGACGACCGATGCGGTCGTCAACAATCACATCGCCGAGCGTGGCTGTGCTTACGAATGTGCTTACGGCTGCACCCACTCCAGTGCTTGCTTCGCTGCGTTCGTGAGGCAACAAATGTTGGGCATCATCGATCACAACCGGCTCACCAGCGGCTGCTTGCTGCGCTTCGCGTGCCTGTATCGCTGTCGAGATGTCAACCACCGCGCCGACGGGTATCTGGCTCGAATCTGTGACGATGGGTGTGTCATCGGGCCGGGCGATTGCACCAGTGTCGGCAAACAGCTCGCTCAGCTCGAGAACTGCTTCGTCGGGCAACGGTGGGGAGAACGCCACGGCGCTCAACGTGTTGTCATCACTCACTAGGGGCCCGAACAAAGCGTCGAGGCGTGTACCGCCAGATGAATCGCTCGACGCATTGTTGGGTGTGCCACCAACTTGGGCACCTGCAGCACTCGCTACTTCAGGGTCAAAACCCACCAAGCGCACTTCACTGTGCAGATTGACTCCCGTCTCGCTCAACACTCGCGCCCGCACCAACGCCATGAGTTCGGCAACGTCATCAGCACTTCCACCCGGATCAACTTGGATGAAATTGGCATGCTTGTCGGAAACTTCTGCCGTGCCAACGCGCAAGCCGCGCAAGCCGAGACCATCGATGAGCGCGCCAGCCGAACCACCGTCTGGTGCCGGGTTTACGAACACCGAGCCCGCGTTGTGCCCACCTGGTTGGTGCTCGCGTCGCCAACGCACAATTTCAGCCATCTCTGCTTCGCTGGCTTGCTGATCGCCCCAGGACAAAGCAAACGATGCCGAAATCACGACGTGATATGGCTCGAGATCGCTGCCACGAAAACGCAGACCCACATCTTTGGCCGCAACATTTGCCACGATGCCTTTTAGTAAGTGGAAGATCTTTATCGATTCAAGGCTGGCCGCCATGTCCGAGCCATGTCCCCCGGCATTCATGCGCACGCCACCGCCCACCGAACCTGGCACGCCGACACCCCATTCAAAACCCGTCAAACCGCGCGCCGCGCTCTGGCGGGCCAGCACCGGCAGTGCCACGGCACCACCCGCCACCACCCGTGGGACTGCGGGTTGTTGAGGCCAGATAATTTGATCGGCAAACTCGCCAAGCACCACCACTAACCCGGCGAAGCCGCCGTCAGCCACGAGCAGGTTGCTACCACGCCCGATGACCAGCAACGGAACCCTTTTTTCGCGCAAAGCGTTACTGACTGCGTGAAGGTCGTCAATGGATCGTGCCTTGACGAGCAGGCTGGCCGGACCACCCACTTTGTAGGTGGTGTACGCCGCCAATTTCACATCGCGTTGCACTCGCGCCCCGAGCAAGATGCCGAGGCGGTCGAGTGCTCGCGTCTCGCGTGCGTGGCTGTCGGTGTCGTCAGCGTCCACGAGATAATTCTCGCTTACGCGCAACGACTTCGTCGGGCAATGTCTCGATGTCGCCACAACCCATCGAAATACATAAGTCACCGTCACGCACCTCGCGAGCCACGAAATCCGCCAGGTCTGCACGCTCGGCCACCCACTCGACCCTGGCCGTTGGATGCGCAGCACGCACGGCATCGACCACCAATTGGCCCGTGACGCCCTCTATGCGATCAGTACCCGAGGCGTAGATGTCGGTGATCACTACAAGGTCAGCATCGACGAAGGCGTCGCGATATTGGTCGGACATGATCGCCATGCGATTGAAGCGGTTCGGTTGAAACACTGCCACGACGCGCTTCCATCCAACGTTGTCGGTGCGCACCGCGCGCAGTACTGCGGTGATTTCGGCTGGAAGGTGGGCATAGTCGTCAACGAAGGTCGCGCCGCCCTCAGTAGCGCGCAGATCGAATCGGCGTCGCACCCCGGCAAAGTTACGCACGGCTTCGGCAGCAACGCTGGGCTTGACACCAAGCTGCACTGCCATGGCCAAGGCCGCCAAACAATTGCGCACGTTGTGTTCGCCACGCAGGGCAAGAGACACAGCAACACTCCCCTGTGCCATGTGGGCTACAAAGTGGCTCACATCGCCGGCGAATCGCACATCGGTGGCCCGCACGTCAACTGTGTTGACCTTGGTGTTCTTTGTTGAGTCACTGATGCCGTAGGTGATAGCGCCATGGCGGCGAGCCAACTGCAGAGCGGTGGAATCGTCGGCGCACACCACCTTGATGCCTTTGACTTCCTTGAGATACGAGTCGAACGAAGCCACGATGCCGGCAAACGAACCGTGCTCATCTAAGTGATCGGTGTCTACGTTGGTGAGAATTGTGCAATCTGGGGCGATTGCTCGATGACTTGAGTCGCTCTCATCTGCTTCGACGACAAAAACATCACTACCCCAGTGGGCACTCGACTCGAGTTGGGGAACCTCGGCACCGATGAGATAACCCGGGTCGCGCCCGGCGGCACGCAACATGAGAGTGAGCAGCGTGGTGGTCGTGGTTTTGCCGTGGGTGCCAGCCACCGCCACCGTCCGGGCTTGTTTGCTGATCCACCCCAGCATCTGCGCGCGTGACCAAACGGTCTTGCCGGCCTGGCGGGCAGCAACGAGTTCAACGTTCGTTTCTCGCACCGCCGCCGAATGCGTGATGATTTCACATTCAGCAATCGCACCAGCGTCGTGCGGCACGTTGACTACTACCCCCAGCGCACGCAGGCGATCCATAATTGGCGACTCAACCATGTCGCTTCCCGAAACCACACCACCCATCTCGCGCAAGATGATGGCGATAGCACTCGTGCCTGGGCCACCCACCCCAACGACATGAATTCGTGGTGGCACGTGCGCATGGGTCAATGCCATGGGATCACTCGACATCTCAGCGCGCCACCGACTCGATGATGGCACCAATTGCCGACGAACGATTCAACGCGCCAAGTGCATACGACGCAGCAGCCAATCGTTCACTCAATGTGACATCGTCGACGAGTCGACTGAGCTCAGCGGCAAAGCGGTGTTCTAATTCGTGTTCTTGCACCATGAGTGCGGCACCCGCGTCACTCAGCCAGGTCGCGTTCAAGCGTTGATGATCATCGGCCGCCTGCGCCCAAGGAATGATGATTGCTGCCGAACCCACCGACACCAACTCGGCCACGGTGCTGGCGCCGGCGCGACACACGGTGATGTCGGCCAACTGCCATATATCAGCCATGTTGTCGTGACCCGCGCGCCGCACGTATTGCAGCAACGAACCCGACGGCAAAGCAAACTTCGTATCCATGTACCGCTCGCCAGCCAGATGCACGATGGCTACGTCAGCCCGATTCGCATTCGCAACGGCCCACTCCTCGATGGCGCGATTCACCACCAGCGAGCCGAGTGAACCGCCCATCACCACCACCACTCGGCGAGCAGCATCGATACCAAACATTTCAGCGGCTTGCCGACGCGCACCATCGTGGCTCGTGGTGTTGCGCGACAGTCGCCGTACCGCGGCTCGCACCGGTGCACCGGTATGCGTGGCACCCGGCAACTTTGAGTCGGCGAATGCCACTGCGACTGCCGCTGCACGCCGTGCTTGGCGGCGTGTTGCCAAACCTGGATGCTGGTCGTAGCTCACCACCACGACCGGAATTCCCAATGCTCGCGCAGCGCGGACTGCAGGTTCGCTGGCAAAACCGCCGACACTCACCACCACTCGCGGCTGCCACTGGCGAAACTGTCGCCCAGCCTGAGCCGAAGCGAGAACTAACTTCACCATTGCTGTAGCGGTGCGCCACAAGGCACGCGGCGAAATACTGCGCTGCAGCCCATCCACATTGAGCAACAACCGAGGGTGCTGGCTGTCGGCCAACAAGCGTTGATCACTGGGGCGCTGCGACGCAACAAATGCAATCGATAGTGGAGCACGACCTTGTTCGATGAGCTGTTCGGCAATTGCCAGTCCAGGAATGATGTGGCCGGCTGTGCCACCACCGGCGATGACGGCAAAAACTCGTGGTGACACCGGACTTGTCGACGAATACGACGTTGTTGACGACGTTGAAGACATTGCCGCCACCAAAGTTACCCGAACGCCACCGTGCGCTGCAGATGCAGCCGAGTGCTACTGCACCTTTCGCGCGACGTTCAACAGCAATCCTGCGGCGGCGAGTGTGATCATGAGCGAACTTCCCCCATACGAAATGAGTGGCAAGGTGAGCCCGGTTACTGGCATCGCACCAACCACACCACCGATATTGATCACTGCCTGCACGGCGAACCAAACGGTGATACCTGCAGCCAGCAACGCGCCCGAATAATCCGGGGCCCGCATCGCTACAACGAAACCCAACATGGTGATCAACGTGAAACCACCAATCACAAGACTTGAGCCGATCAAACCGAACTCTTCAGCAATAACGGTGAATATGAAGTCGCTGTGGGCCAACGGCACGTAGCCCCACTTACTGGTGCCCGCACCAGGCCCGACACCGGTAACCCCGCCGTTGGAGATACTCAGCATCGACTGCCACACCTGATACGCGCTGTGCTCACGGTTGCCCTCGATGTCTAAGAACGCAGTCCACCGACTGATGCCCGTCGACGATGTGAGCACATAACCAAGCCCAAGGACCATGGCCGCTAGCGCTGCAGCGCCAATCCAGCGAACTGGGCTGCCTGCCATATACAACACGGTGAATGCGATTCCCGAGAGCACGATCGCAGCACCAAGGTCGCGCTGCGCCATCGCAATCCCTGCTGCAACTAGCCAGGCCAACATGGCAGGTCGAAACGTTCGTTTGAAGTCAGTGAGTTCACGCTGTCGGCGACCCAAGATGTTGGTCATATAAATGACGAGTGCGAACTTCAGCAGTTCCGACGGCTGGAAGCGAATAATTCCAATTTCCACCCATGCCCGCGCACCGTTGACGGTGATTCCCAACGGGCTGAACGGCAAACAGTTGAGGGCCACGACCACTACCAACATCGGCCTGTTGAGTTTTTGCCACACGTGATATGGCATGCGATACGTGCCGAAAGCGATGATGACTCCAAAAAACGCCCACATCAACTGCTTGAGAAACATGGTGAATGCCGAGCCGCCATTGTTGACCGACACGATTGACGAAGCCGACAACACCATGACCAGCCCTAGGGCCGTCAACACCGTGACGCTGAGCAGAATTGCATAAAAGATTCGACTGGGTTCACTGTCGACTCCGATGCGGGCACCGTCGGCACGACGCCCAGCCAGCACTGCTTTGCGTCGCTCGCTCAGCGATGGGATCAGAAGTCCACCGGTGTCGTCAACATTGACTGCAGTCATATCTGATTCTCCTTTGTAAGTGCGTGTACACATTGTGTGAAATCATCGCCGCGCTCGCCGTAGTTCGAATACCAGTCGTAACTGGTACACCCAGGCGAGAGCAACACCACATCACCCACTGTTGCCAGGCGCTGGGCAGCACGCACGGCATCAGTCATCGAGTCGGCACGGGTCACGGGGCAAACATCGGCGAATGCGTTTTCAATCAGCGTCGCACTGTGGCCGATGGCCACAACGGCTCGCATCCGATGCGGCTGGCTCGCCAACGTCGACAATTCGAGGCCCTTGTTCTTGCCTCCCGCGATGAGCACGATGTGTTCAAATGAGGTGAGTGCAGCCTGGGCTGCATGTGGGCTTGTTGCCTTGCTGTCGTTGTAATACGACACGCCGTCCACCTCGCCCACGAACTGGATGCGATGCGGCGCGTGGCGATAGCGCGCGAGCGCGTTGGCAACACCTTCGACCGTGCCCAAACCCGACTCCAGCACCATGGCACTGGCTGCCAGTGCGTTCGTCAAATCGTGCGGCAACGAGCGACCCAACTGCCCGACATCAACGATGCGCCCGAGCGGGCCGACCAGGGCTTGGCCCTCAATGCGGTAGTCGGCTTTGTTGATACCGAAGGTAACGACGCGGGCGTTGGTGCTGCGGGCGGAGCCGAGGATCGCTTCATCATTGGCCGGCGCAACCGCAACGTCGCTGGCACGGGCCGACTGCCAAACGCGCATCTTTGCGCCGCGATACGAATCCATGTTGCGATGCCAGTCGAGATGATCGGGTGCAAGGTTGAGCCACGTCGCTGCCTCGGCGCGAAAATCACGGGTGTAGTGCAGGCGAAAACTGGAGCACTCAACGGCATACACATCGTGCTGGTCATCCAACGATTCGACCCAAGGCGTTTCGGTGTTGCCTACGGCCGCAGCATTGCGACCCGATGCCGACAACATCGCTGCCGCCATCAACGTAGTGGTGGTTTTGCCATCGGTACCGGTGATTGCCACGATTGGGCGTGGATGGCCGCTGGCCTGCTCGGCGCGATACGCCAATTCGATCTCTGATACGAGCTCGATACGTGCCCGCAGCGCACTGGCGATGATCGGATGCGACTCGGGCACGCCAGGGCTCGGGGCCACCTGAGAAAAATCTGCGATGCGTTTGGCACAGGCCATGGCCGCTTCAGGGCCCTCCACCAACTCCGCCCCGAGCGACGCGGCAAACTCAGCGTTGTCACTCGACACCCGATCGTCAGCCAAGAGCAACGCTTCGCCACGAGCCGCCAAAAACTTTGCAGTGCTGCGCCCGGCGACGGCAAGCCCGTACACCAAGGTGGTCACAATGAATCTCCGATGATCCGAATTTCATTGGTGAAGTCGGCGATGAAGAGCGCCACGCCTGCCGCTACACACATTGCAGCAAGCAACCAGAAACGGATGATGACGGTGGTCTCTGGCCAGCCCGACAACTCGAAGTGGTGATGAATCGGCGACATCTTAAAGAGTCGCTTCTTGCGACCACTGGCTTTGAACACACCCATCTGCACGGCCACCGACCCTGCTTCCATCACATTGATGCCACAGATGATCGGCAACAAAAAGTGTGTGTTCGTGGTGACCGCCAGCAGGCCCAGTGCTGCGCCAATGCCCAGTGCGCCAACATCACCCATCATGATTCGCGCTGGTGCTGCATTCCACCACAAGAACCCGCCACACGCACCCGCCATTGCCGAGGCCAGCACGGCAAGGTCAAGTGGATTCACAATCGCTGAATAAATCTCTGCATTGCGGAAAGCAAAATACGCAATCAGACCAAACGCACCAAAGCCAAACATTGCCGAGCCAGCAGCCAAGCCATCCAAACCGTCGGTCACATTCACCGCATTGGTCGTGGCCCACACCATCAGAGCAGTCCAGATCACCCACACCGGAGTGCTGACGTCCCAACCAGGCACTTCGGCACGGGTGAACGAAATGGTTTCGCTCACACCCGTTTGCGATGCCAGCAACCACATCAGCATCACAACGATGCCGAAAGTGATCCAACCTTTTTTCTTCCAAAAAATTCCGCGGTTGTGTTGGCGACGCACCTTGAGGTAGTCATCCAAAAAGCCGATGCCAGCCAGCACGATGATGGCCACCCACATGATGATGACCTGATCAGAAAACACCAATCCGGCGCGAACGTGCGGAATCAACCAGCCGAGAAATGCCGCGCTCAAGATGGCGATGCCGCCCATCGTGGGTGTGCCCTGTTTGTGCATGTGGTGAGTGGGACCACGGTCTTCGGCGCCCAAGATGGGTTGGCCCTTGCCGAGACGAGTGAAGTATCCAATCAACACTCGAGTGAAAAACAGCGAGGCTGCGATCGAAATGGCAGCAGCCATCAGGATGGCAATCATGAACCGACACCCAAAAGTTCGCGCGCTACTTGAGCGTCGCTAAACGCAATATCTCGCCCAGCGATGGTCTGCACAGTTTCATGACCCCGCCCAGCAATGATGACCACGTCACCACTGCCGGCCTGAGTGCATGCCATTGCTATCGCTTGACGACGATCTGCTTCAGCGACCACTTTGTTCAGATGCGTCGGAGCAATGCCGGCAACGATCGCGTCGATGATGGCCTGCGGATCTTCGTGACGCGGGTTATCGCTTGTGACGATGACGCTGTCGGCTGAAATTGCTGCCGCACCCATGTCTGCACGCTTGGTTGCATCACGGTCGCCGCCACAACCAAACACCACAATGACTCGTTGGTCGGTCACGGCTCGGGCCGCGGCAATCACGTTGCGCAACGCCTCGGGGGTGTGGGCGTAATCCACGAGCACTGCAAAATTTCCGGTCGCATTGACATTCTCGAATCGCCCTGGAATCTGGGTGAGATTGCCAAGCCCGGCTGCGATATCGCCGACAGGAATACCAATCTCGGCAGCAGTAGTTGCAGCTGCCAACGCGTTGAGCACATTGAAGTCTCCTCCAACGGTGCACCAAATTCGCGCACCCCGCCACGAAAAAGCACTTCCGGTGGCACCCACCGCCACGTCAGTTGCATCACTGCGGCCGTAGGTCACCACTGCGACATCACAATCCTCCGCAATTTTTTGTCCAAATGCGTCATCGCGATTGATGATGGCGCGGCTGGTGTAGTTGGACGAGAACAAACTTGCCTTGGCGGCGAAATAGGCATCGTGGGTGCGATGAAAATCGAGATGGTCGTGACCAAGGTTGGTGAAGGTTGCGGCAGCGAACTGCATTCCAGCCACACGCTGCAGGGCGAGCGCATGCGACGACACTTCCATCACCACTGCCTTTGTCCCTTTACTGCGCTCATCTGCCAAGGTGCGCTGCAACTCGGCTGCTTCTGGTGTGGTGCGGGTGCCCGAGAGCGTTCCGAGCACGGTCGTGCGCTGGCCATGTTGGGTGAGTATCGCCCCCAACATGTGGGCGGTGGTGGTCTTTCCGTTCGTGCCGGTAATACCGACCACCGTCAAATCGCGACTGGGGTGGTCATGAAATGCTGCGGCCAAGACCCCCGTTGTCTGACGAGTATCCGACGCGATGATTTGTGGTACGTCGAGGTTCAAGCGACGATCGACGAGCAGCGCCGCTGCCCCGTTGGCAACGGCCTCTCGTGCGAAATCGTGACCATCGTGTTGTTCGCCGCGCAAGCAGCAAAACAACGTGCCCTGCTGCACTGCGCGGCTGTCGCTCGTCACATCGGTGATGGACACGCCTACGGCACCCTCCACGCTCAACGCGGGCGAAGCCGATTGCATGTCATCCACTCGCGCAAGTAGCCCGCCCAACGTGAGCATGTGCTTAGTGACTTGGTCCGAGTTCGGCAGGTCGTGTGCCGACGCAACCAGTGTCACCTGGCTCAGGTCGCAGATCGAGTTCGTTGACGATTACTTGCCCAATGCGCTGGAACACGGGTGCCGCCGCAGTGCCACCGAAGCGGTCACGCGAACTCGGATCGGGTTCATCGATGGAAACGAGCACCGTGAACTGTGGTTTGTTCGCTGGCAAGAAACCGACAAACGAGGCAAAGTAAGCGCGCGAGCCGTCGTCTTTCAGGTAGGTGCCGTTGTCCTGGCGAATGTAGCCAGTGCCAGTCTTGCCTGCCACCGACATACCTGGAATCTTGGCGAGTTGCGCCGTGCCGTAGCAGACGACATCTGTCAACAAGGTACGCATGGTTGCCGCAGTTGCACTCGAGACAACGCGACGAGTCGGTGCTGGCGGTGTAGGCGTGCTGACACCCACCTCATCGACCATTGCCGAAACCAATTTTGGCCCGATGTACACACCATCGTTGGCCACCACGTTGACGGCTGAAACCAACTGCACTGCGTTGGATGCATAGCCGTATCCATAGGCGAAGGTGAACTGTTCGGTGCCCTGCCAGTTGCGTGCCGGCTTGAGCAAACCCCTGGTCTCACCCGGAAACTGCAAGGAAGTTTTTTCGCCGAAGCCAAACGCCGCAAGCCATTGTCGGTTGCGTTCAGTGCTGAGGGTTTGCGAGATCTGCACGGTGCCCAAGTTGGATGAGTCGACCAAAATCTTGCGCACGGTCATTTCCTCAAGCCCGTGTGGATAAGCGTCTTTGATTTCTTGCTCCCACTCAGTGCCCTTGTTGAACACCTGTTTGCCGGGCACCGAGAATGTCGACTGTGGGGTGACTGTGCCATCCTCAATGGCAGCAGCGACACTGAACACTTTGGCCACCGAACCCGGCTCGTGAGCTTCTACTGCCGCGATGTTTCCCGCAGTGTGGGAATACGTACCGTCGTCATTGCGACGCACGTTGGACATCGCATAGATCTCGCCCGTCTGGGTGTGCATCACGATTGCGGTGCCGCTGCGCGCCAAGATGCGCTCCACTTGTTGCTGCAGGATGCCATCGACTTGAAACTGCAACGAGCGATGAATGGTGGTCACCAAGTTGACCCCACGAACTGCTGGCACATACTCGCTACCCGCCGAAGCAATGCTTTGGCCACGGCTGTTCACTTCGCGTTGAAGCTTGCCGTTCACACCTGTCAATACATCGTTGTATTGCTTTTCTAATCCGCCGATACCCAGGCCATCGAGGTCAGTGCGCCCGATGAGTGGTCGCAAACCCTCAGTGGTGAGCGCGCGTCCTTCTTCGCGATAGGTCGAGACCCCGGGCAGATTGAGATCAAGCACTGCCTGAGCAATCGCCGAATCCACTTGGCGAACCACATAGGTAAAGCTCGACGATTTATTTTGCAGACGACTTGCCAAATCCATCTCGGCTTCTGGCGTGAGTTGCAACACCATGCCGAGTGCTCGTGCGGTGGTCACCGGATCGGTGACTTCGCGTGGATCAGCGAAGATCGTCCGGGTCGGAATCGGGATTGCCAGCTCTGCCCCGTCACGGTCATAAATTGCACCACGCTCGGCGGAAATCACATTGAACTTCGTGCGCTGGTTCACACTCATCTCGCGATAGCCACCGGCCTTCCAGGTCTGGAGCACGACCACCCGCAGATACACCAGGCTCAACACCCCCAAGATGACTACGAACATCACCGAGATGCGTTTGCGCATGTCGCCAGCGTTCACGTTGTCGGTCATCTTGGTGACGCCATAGCTCGATATGGCACTGATCAGATCGCCAACCCCAACCGTGCGGCGCTGCCCACTGGTCACTCGCGGGCGGCGAATTGGTGCGGTATCACTCATGGCTGGTCCACCTCAACGGGCCGCATCTGGGCAATCGCACCCGCTGACGCCACACCTGGAGCAGGGTCGGCAAAGAGTGGGTTCATCTTTGCGGTGCTGATCATTACTTGCGCCACCACATCAGCCGGCACTTCTTTGAATTTCGTGCTCAAGCCTTGGTACATACCCAGCATCACTGCTTGTTCACGCAGGCGACTCGGCGAGAGCAACTCTGCTCGTTCCTGTCGCAGGTTGTTGTAATGCGCTTCGGCCATGCGTAAGTCTTTGGTCAGAGCATCAAGGCGAAGTTGCTGCTCGGCGATCGTGGCCTGAAAAATGACGACAGCAATAATGAAGGCCGAGATTGCCGTGACCACGAGCGTGGCACGCGAAACAGCGCGACGTCGGGGTGCTGGTTGTGGCACCAATCGCAGATGCGAATCGGTGCCCCGCTTGGGCCGCGGTGCCGGAGCATTGCTCGACGCGGGCAGGTCTTGACCCACTCGGGTGTGGCGGCGCGCTCGGGCGCGCGCCGTTGCCGACGCTGTCATGCGGCCACCTCACAACGTTCCATGACACGCAAACGCGCCGATGATGCGCGCGGGTTATGCGCTTGCTCTTCGGCACTCGGTTGTTTCGCCACCCGCACTTTTTGCCACGCACGGGGGGCCGTGCGCGACGGATGAGCAAATGGAGTGGCGATGTTGGGGCGCGTTGGGTCGGTTTCGGCATCGCGCATGACCTGTTTGACGATGCGATCTTCTCCGCTGTGATACGACAACACGGCAATGCGACCACCGGGCACGACCAACGACATAACGTCGCGCAGAGCGTTGGGCAAAATTTCCAGCTCAGCATTGACCTCGATGCGAATCGCCTGAAACGTTCGCTTGGCTGGGTGGCCACCCGTGCGACGAGTTGCTGCCGGTATGGCTGTGGTTACCACTGCAGCCAGTTGGCTGGTCGTAGTGATGGGGCGGGCTGCGACGATGGCTTGGGCGATGCGCTTGGCGAATCGTTCATCGGCATTACGTCGCAAAATGTCGGTGATTGTGTCGGCCGAGTATTCGTTCACCACATGCCAGGCCGACACACCTTCGGTTCGATCCATTCGCATATCGAGAGGGGCGTCGTTGCGGTACGAAAAACCACGCTCGGCTAGGTCGAGTTGGGGTGATGACACGCCCAGATCAAATAGGGCGCCCGACAATTGATGAATACCCAAACTGCGCAGCGCGTCGGTAGCGGTATCAAATCGAGCATGAACGGCGTTGAAACGCGTCGCGTCGGTGGCGGCGAGCGTTGCTTTGGCGTTGTTCGCGTGCTGAATTGCCATCATGTCTCGATCGATTCCCACCACCTGCAGACCTTGATGTCGACCAAGAATCGCCATTGCGTGTCCGGCCATCCCGAGCGTTGCATCAAGCAACACTCCGTGGGGAATGGATCCAAACAGTTCGACGATTTCGGCGAGCATCACTGGTTCGTGAGTCCCGCTCATCAGCAGCCTCCCGGCCAACATATGCCTCCGGGATTTCTCCCCGGATAGCGAAGACGGCAGCGGGCGGAGTTGGGGCTGTCCATCTTTGCTAACCGGGAGACTGCTGATGAGCGAAACTTCAACGCGACCAATGGTCAAGTCGAAGCGTTCCTCGGTGCTCCTTTCGTTCGTTGTGTTGAATCATGAAGCGCCACCCGCCATCTGGGCGGTACCGGCTTCGCTCACGCGTTGGTGACGCGTTGGATCCCAAATCTCACAGCGGTCAAACGAACCGCTGATGACAACTTTGGAATCCAGCGTGAGCCCGGCATACGCCCGCAATTTTTCGTCGATGTTGATGCGACCTTGGGCGTCAATCGTGACTTCCACTGCGCTGGCGGCCAGTGCACGCTGCTGAGTGCGATCCACTTCGCCCCGACGAACTTTTTCCATCATGTCGCTGGCCACTTGCTCGAATGCTTCGGCGGTGAGAATGTCAACACATTTGTCGGCGCCCAGCGCGAGATAACAACGTGGTTCAAGACGCGGGCGAAACGCGGCGGGTAATGCGACGCGACCTTTCGGGTCGAGTTGTCGTTCGTGTACACCTACGAACATGTCCCGTTACTCCCTCTCATCCGATTGCTCGGATCCCGTGGTGGGTTTCCCACCGACCCGCACCCTATCCCCCACTTCTCCCCACTGTCAACCACCCTGCCCCACGCAGCCCAACTGGGACCCACTCAGCACCCGGCTCGACCCACCCTGGACCCACCTTGGCCCCTGCCCGACTCCCCGTGCTGTGCCCCCGGCCTCAGCCGGGTTCACGGGGCGGGGGCCACAGCGTCGGTATCGTCGCGGGAGTGCAGATGCACCCCCACGCCCTGATTCCCCGCAACGCTGCAGCGGTGTCAGGCCAGTCGCTGGAGCGTGCCACCTTGCGTCGAGTCGGTGAATTCGCCCGCCCCTACGCCACGACCATCGCTATCTTCTTGGCCGCCATCATCGCGTCGGCCGTGGTGGCCTTGGTGCCGCCATTCGTTTTTCGGGCAATCATCGATACGGCGATTCCGACCGGCAACCGCAACCAAGTGTGGTGGCTGGCGTTATTGGCCGTTACTGCTGCGTTAGTGGAAGCAGCGCTTGCCATCGTGCAGCGTTGGGGGTCGGCCCAAATCGGTGAGGGCTTGATCTATGACCTGCGGGTTGCTCTCTTCACCAAGGTGCAGCGCATGCCCATTGCATTCTTCACCCGCACCCAGACCGGGTCGCTGATTAGTCGTCTGAATAATGACGTGATCGGGGCCCAAAGTGCGGTCACTTCCACTCTGGGCACCGCGGTAAGCAACTCCATTGTGTTGGTAACCACCGTGGCAGCGATGCTCACCCTCGAGTGGCGCCTCACGGTGTTGTCCCTGGTGGTGCTGCCGGCTTTCATCATTCCGGCACGCCGAGTTGGCAAGCGACTGCAAACCATCGCTGCCAGACAGATGGATCTCAACGCCCAGATGAACACCCAAATGCAAGAACGCTTCAACGTGGCAGGTGCGTTGCTGGTCAAGCTTTTTGGTCGCCACAAACAAGAAACTGATGCGTTCTCGGGCCGTGCCGCTGGTGTTCGCGACTCGGGGGTCTTGGCTGCAATGTACGGACGCGTATTTTTTGTGGCACTCGGTCTGGTCGGGGCGCTGGGTGCCGTAGCGGTCTATGGCATCGGCGCTCAACTCGTGGTCTCTGGCGACATCACTTCTGGCACGCTGGTGGCCCTGGCTGCACTCGTGGCCCGCGTATACATGCCACTCACCGCACTCAGCAATGCACGCGTCGAGCTGCTCACTTCGTTCGTAAGTTTTGACCGCGTATTTGAGGTGCTGGATGCACCGGTTGCCATCAGCGATCGCGCAGGTGCCTACGACTTGGTTGCACCCCAGGGTCGAATCGAGTTTGACCACGTCACGTTTCGCTATCCCCCTGCTGCATCTGTCTCGGTGCCTTCACTCGAAGCCCCTGGTGCACCAACCGGAGACCCTGATCGCGATGTGTTGCGCGATGTCTCACTCACCGTGGCGCCAGGGGAAACGGTCGCCATCGTCGGGCCTTCGGGTTCGGGCAAAACGACGTTGGCGTCGTTGATTCCGCGTCTTTACGACGCAACTGCCGGTGTCGTGCGCGTCGACGGCCACGATGTACGTGACTTGACCGCAGATTCACTGCATGCCGCAATCGGCGTGGTGTCGCAGGACCCTCACTTGTTTCATGAAAGCATCGAGTCCAACCTGCGTTACGCCCGGCCCACCGCCACCGACGCCGACATCGTTGCTGCCTGTGTTGGTGCGCGAATCCACGACACGATTGCTGCACTGCCAGACGGATACCAAACCGTCGTCGGCGAACGCGGCTACCGATTCTCGGGTGGCGAAAAACAGCGTTTGGCAATCGCCCGTTTGCTGCTCAAAAACCCGGTGCTCATGATTTTGGACGAGGCCACCAGCCATCTGGACAATGAAAATGAATCTCTCGTGCAGTCAGCATTGGATGAAGCAATGCGTGGTCGCACCGCCGTCGTCATTGCCCATCGCTTGTCGACGATCATCTCCGCAGACCGCATCTTGGTGGTGGAAGATGGCCGCATCGTTGAACAAGGTAACCACTCCGAGCTCATGGCACTCGAAGGTGCCTACGCCCGCCAAGTGCACGCTGGCGAAACCACCACAACACTGCGCTAGCCCAATTACATCAGTTGTCTCCGGGGCGACGGTCAGCCCAGCTTTGTCGCCAAAGCAGTGGCTGCTCGGTGGCCCGCGTCGTCGAGCGCATCGCCGACACCGCACGCATCGCGCAAGGTTGTCGGCACCGCCACCGCCAGTAACGACTCGTGCAATGCAATGTCGATAGCACGAAACAACGTGCACTGAAATCGGGCGGCATCCTTGGTGCGTCGTTGCGAAATGCCGACAACTTTTTTGCCAGACCCGCTCCCCGATTCGCTGCGTAGCACTTCGCCAGGGCCGACTGCGGCAAAACACACGCTGCGCTCCAGCGCACTAGCCGCCAACTTATTGCGGTGCACCCACCAGGAATGCGTTGCATCCACTTGTTGCAACACGTCGCACCACACTTCACCCACCCACCATGTGGCTCGCTCCACGTCGTCGTGCCATAGTGGATGTCCGCGTGGCACCGTCACGTCGATCCACACGTGATCATGTGGCTGCAAGATCACGATTCCGCCACCGCTACGCCGTCGCACCACGTCGAAACCCTGGTCGTTTGCGCGATCAACGTTCACGATGTCTTGGGCCTGCGTACTGCCAAGTACTACTGCGGCACGGGTGATCGCAAGCATTTCCACTCCTGCCAGCGCCGCGATCGGGCGATGGTGCAATGTTGCAACATCACCATCTATGCGACGCACGTTCGCCGCGTCGCTCATGAAGCGATGGACAGGTACTGCTTCCAGGCCTCCGGCACCTTTTGTACCGACACGGTGATCCACGCCAGATCACGCGGCAAGTGTGGCGTCTTAGCCAAAATCATCCCCGCTTCTTTGGGTGTGCGGTCGCGTTTGTGCAAGTTGCAGGTGCGACACGCTGCTGCCACGTTTTCCCAAGCGTGCTCGCCACCCCGCGACTTGGGCATCACATGATCAATGGAATCAGCCGGCCGACCGCAGTACTGACACTTGTAGCCGTCGCGTGCAAACACAGCACGACGTGACAACGCCGTGCGCCGACGAAACGGGGCTCGCACGACGTAATTGAGACGAATCACCAATGGTGCTCGCATCACCAATGTTTCGGCACGTACTTCGGTGCCGTCATCTTCGATGATCTCAGCTTTTTCAGACAGCACCAGACAGATTGCTCGTCGCGCCGAAACCACACTCAACGGCTCGAATGTTGCATTGAGGACGAGCGCGCTTCTCATGTCACTACGCCCTGGGTCTTTTTCTACTTTGATGGCGCCGATAGCCACGACACCACGCCAGGTAGGTCACCATGTCGTTGGCCGTAGGTCGGTGCATGGCATCACCGTACTGCGTCTCCATACGGAAGCGTAAGTACCGCGCGTCGGGTATCGGCAGGAACGGTGCCCGATGCCACCAGCCGTTTGGTGCCAACCGAAAAATCTGACCTACTGCCGTTGACCACAGCCCTGGTCGCCGAGCGACTGCCGTAGCTGCTTTGAACCACGATGACTTCATGGCGCTGCTCAGTTCGGTTTTGGTTCTTTCGGCAGGCCAAGCACCATTTCACCGATGATGTTGCGCTGAATCTGTGACGAGCCTGCGTAAATCGTTCCGGCTCGTGCATTTAGAAACGTCATGGCCCAACTCATGCTCGAGTTTGCAGCACCAGGGTCGTCGGTTTGAAATGCCGTGCTTGGCTTGCGTCCGACGGGAATCATTGCATCCATCCCCATGATGTCGATTGCCAGTTCCGTTGACTTGGTGTGATACTCGCTCCAGTAGAGCTTTGACACCGCGCCATCGGGGCCAGGGTGATGGCCTGCCAAAAACTTGGTCAGCGTGCGCCGCCCGAGATACTTCATGATCTGCACCTTCGTGTAGCACCACGCCAGTCGCTGACGGATTCGTGGATCGTTGACGACACCACGCTCGGTGGCAAGCGCAACGAGACGGTCGAACTCGGCTTCGTATCGGATTGGCCCGGTGGCTGCGGCTTCGCCGCGTTCAAAACCCAACAGCGCCATCGCAATAGCCCAACCGTTGTTGACACCACCAACCACGTTGTCTTTCGGCACGCGCACGTCGGTGTAGAACACCTCGTTGAACTCGCTCTCGCCCGAAATCATCTTGATCGGACGCACCTCGATGCCGGGTTGACGCATGTCAACGAGCATGAACGAAATACCCTTGTGCTTGGCCACCGTCGCGTCGGTGCGCGCCAACGTAAAGATGTGAGTGGCGAGATGCCCGGCTGAGGTCCAGATTTTTTGACCGTTCAGCACCCATTCATCGCCGTCCAATTCGGCCTTCAGACCGACGTTGCTCAAGTCGCTACCAGCATTTGGTTCGCTATAGCCCTGGCACCAGATGTCGTCACCGGCAATGATGCGCGGCAAGTAGTAACGCTTTTGTTCTTCGCTGCCGAACAGCAAAAGTGTGTTGCCCAACATCTGGATACCGAACACATCGTTCATCGCCCCGGTCGGCACCCCGGCGCGGGCGAACTCTTCAGCGACAATCACTTGTTCGAGTGCCGACAATCCGCCGCCACCGTAGGCCGCAGGCCAACCCGGTGCCAGATAGCCGCTTTGGGCGAGATGCACTCGCCACTGAGCGATAAAAGTTTCGAGTTCCTGGCCGTCGAGGCCACCGATGCCCTTCCAGCTGGCAGGTAATTTTTCGGCGAGAAAGGCCTGTACCTTTTCGCGGTAGGCCTCGGCTTCAGGGGTATAGGTCGGACGCATATCGCCGACGCTAGTTGAGCGCCCCAATCACGTCAGCACCGAGCCCGCTACGCCAATTTGCGTCGGGCAATTGCTGCAGCGCCCACGAGTGGCGCATCGCCACCCAGGCCTGCAGGCAACAGCCGGACGCCGCGGGCAAAATCGATGGCGGCATATCGATCTGCTTCGGATTGCGCGGCACGAAAAAATGGTTCGCCAAAACCCAGGGCCACCGAGCCACCGATGACTGCCAAGCGCAGGTCCAACAGCGCAGCCACTGATGCCACTGCCCGACCGACATACATGCCGGTCTGCTCAACGACATGGGCGGGTGCATCGGCCGCTTGTTGGCCAGTCATTTCAGCGATGGCCGTGCCAGATGCGACGGCTTCAAGACAACCGCGTGCCCCGCACTTACACAGCCGACCATTGGGCACCACACAGATATGGCCGATATGGCCGGCGTTGCCACTGTCGCCATCAAGCAGCCTGCCGTCGGCGATGATGCCCCCACCCACCCCAGTAGACACCACCATGCCGATGACATCACGGCATCCCACTGCTGACCCACACCAGGTTTCGCCGAGCACGACTGCTTTAGCGTCGTTGTCAACGAACGTTGCCAGACCGGTGAGTTCAGCCAACGATGATCGCAACGCAAAGTTGCGCCACGACGGAATGCTCAGTGTCGACACCTTGTCGCCGTTGTCAGACATCGGCCCACCCGCGCCGACACCGCAAGCAATCAACTGCAGGTGTGCTGCGTCGGCTGTTACTCGACCAACCAACCCGGAAAGGGCGTCCCACACTTGCGTCGGGGGTGTTGCGCAGCGTTCTTGGGCAAGCACTCGCCCATCGAGCGACACCACACCGCACGACAACTTGGTTCCGCCGATATCCACGGCCAAATAGGCACGCTCGGCGGTCATGACGAGATGTTTACTGGTCGCGGCCCATCTTGTCGCGCATTTGTTTGGCGTTTTCGCGTGTGGTGCGCAACATGGTGGCGAAGTCGCTCAGACCCACCTTGCCTACGGCACGCAGTTCGCGTTCGATAACCAGCACACAGCCAAGCATGAGCGCAAAGCCAGCGAAGCCCGCTGCAAAATGAATTTGCAAACCAACGAACACCAACGCCAACGACGCCACTGCCCCAAGGGCAGCCAAGCGCACTTTTTTTACTGCGGGTCGGTACAAGCCCGATGGCGACACTGCTTGAGCGAAACGCTCGTCGCTTTCTAGTTGCGCTTCGATCTGGCGGAGAATCTGTTGTTCATTGTCTGACAACGGCACGTTACGCACCTCGTGGGGCTAGGGCGTCAAACTTCATGAGACCTAAACATTAGTAGCGCCGTGTGATGTTGTCACCCCCTGCGTGGGCCCCATGGTGTGCTTTGGGTCTCGTCAGAAACGCCCGTGGTTATGGCGCTATCGCCGAACTTTTCTCGAATCTGGTCAATGGCCAGTGATGCCGTACGCCACTCCGATTCCGCAATTTTTTCGGGCTCGTCAAACAGGCTCAACTGGGTTTCGGGCAGCCCAAAATTTCGCACGCTCACCCCCGCCAACCGGATGCCTTCGTGGACTTCTACATCCTCGAGCAGATCATCGATGATGGCGATGATTGCCTGGCTCGTGTCGACTGGTGGCTCAACGGTACGCGAACGCGACATGTTGCGTAAGTCGCCGTAACGAATCTTGAGTGTGACCGTGAGTGCAGCCAGCCCCTGCTCACGACAGCGCCGTGCCACGGTGTCTGCCATCTGCAACAAATGTCGCCGTAGTTCAAGCGGGTCGGTCACATCGTCACCAAAGGTTTCTTCACTGCCGATGGACTTGGCCTCGCGGTCAGGCTCGACATCGCGGTCATCGAGTGCATTGCTCAGCTCAAACAAATGCTCGGCCTGGTTGGCACCCACTGCCAACGCAAGAAGGCGCGGTTCGCATGCCGCGATATCACCGACGGTCTTCATCCCAACGCTGTGCAACTTTTCGAGTGTGACCGGCCCGACACCCCAGAGCATTCCGACATCCAGCGGATGCAAAAACTCAAGCTCGGCACCTGGCGCAACCTCGAACACTCCGGGGCCAGGGTTGATTCGTTCGCGCGTGGCCCGTGGCTTGGCAAATTCTGTTGCCAGTTTGGCGATGAACTTGTTCGTAGCAATTCCAACACTGCACGCCAAACCAACCTGTGTGCGCACCGCCTCGCGCACTTGTTGTGCCACGGTATGAGCATCACCGAAGATTCGCTGAGCGCCCGTGACGTCAAGAAATGCTTCATCAAGCGACAAGCCTTCGACTAATGGCGTGTACTGGCGAAACACGTCAAACACTTGTGCGCTGATCTCGCTGTAGAAGTCGTGGTCACCGTCCAAAAACACTGCATGGTTGCACAACCGATGGGCGTGCGCTGAAGCCATCGCCGAGCGCACACCGAATTGCCGCGCTTCGTATGACGCAGCTGCCACCACGCCACGTTTTGCCGAGCCACCCACCACGACGGGCTTGCCGACCAGCTCGGGTCGCCGCAACAACTCACACGCCACAAAGAAAGCGTTCATATCCACGTGCAAGATTCGCCGCGGGCTGCCGTTTGCTCCTGGCGTGACGGGTGACCGTTGAGGTGTCACCGACATGAGGGCAACGCTAGTAATACCGTATGAGGGCGATGAACGACCGACCACTTTCTGCTTTGCCATCGCGTGCAGCACGCACCGTTGCCTTCGGCGCAATCGTGGTGTCGGGCTTCGCTGGCGGCACCATCGGTTATGCGCTCGTTGATGTGCAGTGTGACGGTGTCTGTGCAACATCTTCGGGTGTGGCGATGTTGATTGGCGCAACAAGTTTTGCTGCAGGCATCGCAGTGGTAGCCGTGCTTGGGCTACGAGCAATGGGTGAATGGCGCGAGCGCGGCGACCAGCAAGTGCAATAAGTTGAACGAGCCGCCGATGACTGCCGACCTATTGACCCTGGCGCAAAGCCTTGCCCGCCGAGCCGGCACCCAGGCCCGCATCGGGCGCAGCCAAGGGATGCAGGTCGTGGGCACCAAGCTCACCAACACCGACATGGTGACCAAGTTCGATCGCGAAGCCGAGGCGATGATCATTGCCGGGTTGCGTGCTGCACGACCAGACGACTCGATTGTCGGCGAAGAAGGCGGCGGCCACCGCGGCACAAGCGGAGTCGAGTGGCATGTCGACCCCATCGATGGAACCACGAGCTTTATGTATGGGCTGCCAACGTGGTGCGTGTCGATCGGCGCGCAAGATTCTGACGGTGCACTCGTTGGCGCCGTGTTTCTGCCCGACCTCGACGAAATGTTCGCCGCCCGACGCGGCCACGGTGCCACGCTCAACGACGCCCCGCTGCACTGTTCAGGTTTGTCTGACGTAAGCAAGGCACTAGTGGCAACCGGATTTAGTTACACCCCCGCCCAGCGCACGGTGCAGTCGCGCCGCTTGACCGAATTCATCCATCGCATTCGTGATGTGCGGCGCATGGGTGCTGCCGCAATTGATATCTGCTTCGTGGCTTGTGGGCGCCTCGACGCCTACTTCGAAGAAAACCTGCACTCTTGGGACATCCTTGCTGCTGAACTCATCGCCCGCGAGGCTGGTGCGCGCGGCGGCGATTTCAGTGGCGGCCCGCTGCGCCCACCCGAAGTGCTGGTCGCGACCCCAGGTGTGTTTGATGCACTCTCGGCAATGCTGGTGGATGCTGCACGCAAACACCCACACGCCTGACTAGCCACTACCTTGGGGCGTCGTGGGCACGCGCATTCTGACTGTCGAAGACGACGAACGAATTCGTGCTTCAGTGCGCTTGGCGCTCGAAGACGAGGGTTGGACGGTCGACGAGGCTGCGACCGGCGAAGACGCAGTCGAGTTATTTGTCGCCAACCCTGCAGATGTGGTGTTGATCGACATCATGTTGCCGGGCATCGACGGTTTCGAGTTGTGTCGGCGAATCCGCGCCAAAAGCAGCGTGCCCATTGTGATGGTCACAGCGCGAAGCGACACCCACGACGTGGTCGCTGGGCTCGAAGCCGGCGCCGACGATTACCTCACCAAACCGTTCGCCCCCAAAGAACTCTCGGCGCGCATTCGCGCCCTCCTGCGCCGCATCCGCCCGGCAGATCACGTGCATTCGACCCTCACCTTCGGCGATTTGGTGATTATTCCCGAAGAAGGACGTGTCACGGTGCGTGGCGACGAGGTGCTGGTGACCAAAACCGAGTTCCGGCTGCTCTGCGTACTTGCCGAGAACCCAAGCGGTGTGTTCAGCCGAGAGCAACTATTGGAAAAGGTCTGGGACTACGACTACTTCGGCGACGGACGTTTAGTGGATGTGCACGTGCGGCGCCTGCGCTTGAAGATTGAACTCGACCCAGCGAACCCTCGTCACGTGGTCACCGTGCGCGGCCTCGGCTATCGCTTGCAGTCGTGACCAGCCCGATTCATCCATCGCGGCCATCACCTCTTGATTCGCTGCGCGCTTTCGTGCGTCGCCGTCGACCACGGCGCATGGGGGTTCGGTCGCGAATTCTGGCCACGTTCGTCGTCGGCTCACTGTTGTTGTCAGGCGTGCTGTTTTTTCTCACCTTCACACTCACTCGCACGAACCTGCGGGAGCAAGAGGGCGAACTGGGTTTGAGCAACGATCTCATCAACGAGACCCTCAACAGCGTGCGAGCATCATTGATTTTGGCAACAATCATCACGGTGCTCGTCGGGTTGATGCTCGGCATTGTGTCGAGCGAGCGAGTGGTGCGTCCGCTGGCTGGCGCCGCCAACGCCGCACGTGCCATCGCCGATGGCCGACTTGACACACGACTCGAGCCCACTGACGACCCGGATCTCAACGCCCTCACCGAATCGTTCAACGACATGGTGGCTCGTTTGCAGGATCGCGTCGAGCGTGACGCGCGGTTTGCATCAGACGTGAGCCACGAGTTACGTTCACCATTGATGACCTTGGCTGCGTCAGTAGAGGTGATGGTGTCGCGGCGCGACGAACTGCCCGAGCGCGGGCAGGCCGCCCTCGACTTGTTGGTTGCCGATGTGGCTCGGTTCAGCAGTCTCGTTGAAGACCTCTTGGAGATCTCCCGCTACGACGCTGGCGCAGTGCGAATCATGCGCGATCAGTTGCGCGTCGCAGAGTTTGTCGAACAAGCCGTGCGCGCGAGCACACTCGCCCGCTCGCCGATTCACATCGACCAACGCTGCACAACCACCACATTGAGCGGTGACCGCCGCCGCCTGGCTCGCGTCGTAGCCAATCTCATCGACAACGCTCGTTTGCACGGTGGCGGCAGTGCTTCAGTGCATGTCTGCCCGGCTGCCGATTCAAACTCCCACGTGTGGATTGTCGTCGAGGACGCCGGCGAAGGCGTCGTAGACACCGATACTGATCGAATTTTCGAACGTTTTTCGCGCGGTGTGGGCGCCAGCAAACGCGGCGCATCGGAGGGTGCTGGGCTCGGGCTCGCCCTCGTGCGCGAGCACGTGCGACTGCATGGAGGACGCGTGTGGGCAGAGTCGCGCCGTGACGGTGAGTCGGGTGCGCGTTTCATCGTCGAATTGGTCTGCGAGACCGCCGCGCCATGACACTTAGACCATGACGACTAGACCATGACGACTAGACCATGACGACTAGACCATGACGACTAGACCATGACGACTAGACCATGACGACTAGACCATGACAGCCGGCGCAACTTCCGCAGGTGTAGTGCTGGCCATTGACGCAGGCACCACGGGCGTGCGCACCCGTGCGGTGTTCGCCGATGCGCGACCCTCGATCGCCGACTATCGCGAGTTCACCCAGCACTACCCACGACCAGGCTGGGTCGAACACGACGCCGAAGAAATTTGGCAGGCAGTGCGCGCCACTATGCAATCAGTGTGTGCGCAAATCAACGAGCCGATTGCCGCGATTGGTATCACCAATCAACGTGAAACCGTGGTGGCCTTCAACCGCCGTACGGGTGAGCCGCTCCATCGTGCGATTGTCTGGCAGGACCGCCGCACGGCTGCCCGCTGCGACATGCTCACCGACCAGTTGTCGGTCGTTCGTTCAACAACGGGATTGGTACTTGATCCATATTTTTCAGGTTCAAAAATGGAGTGGTTGTTGCACAACACCGAGATTGGTAGCAACCCTGATTTGGCTTTTGCCACGATTGACGCATTTCTCATCCACCGCCTCACCGGCGGTGCGGCGTTTGCCACTGATGTTTCCAATGCGTCACGCACCATGCTGTTTGACATCCGCGCCTTGCGCTGGAGCCCAGAGATGTGTGCAATGTTCGGTGTCAACATCGATTCGCTACCGCAGGTTGTGCCGTCTAGCGCACGCATCGGGGTGACTGTTGGTGACGGTGCGATTCCGGCGGGTGTGGCAATTAGTGGTGTTGCCGGCGACCAACAGGCAGCACTTTTCGGTCAAGCGTGCTTTGCAGTAGGCAGCGCCAAGAACACGTATGGCACCGGCAGTTTCGTGCTGCTAAATGTTGGCACCTCGTGCCCTGCCCCTACCTCGGGCATGCTCACCACCGTTGCCTGGCAACTCGGCAGCGAGCCGGCGGTGTACGCACTTGAAGGAGCCATCTTTGTGACCGGTGCAGCAGTGCAATGGTTGCGCGACGGCCTCGACATCATTTCTGCGGCAAGTGAGCTTGGCCCGTTAGCAGAGTCCGTTGCCGACACGGGCGGAGTCGTGCTCGTGCCCGCATTCACCGGGCTGGGTAGCCCCTGGTGGGACCCATATGCGCGCGGTGCAATCTTGGGCATTACACGCGGCACCACACGGGCCCACATCGCTCGCGCCGTGGTGGAGTCGATGGTGTTTCAAACTCGCGACGTGATCGACGCCATGACTCGTGCTTCTGGCGTGGCGATTCGAGATTTGCGAGTCGACGGCGGCGCGGCAGTCATGAACCTGATGCTGCAAATGCAAGCTGACCAGCTTGATGTCGACGTGTTGCGGCCAACCGAGTTGGAAACCACGGCCATGGGTGCGGCATATCTTGCCGGGCTGGCCGAGGGTGTTTGGGGTTCAACTGATGACATCGCAGCACGATGGGTGCTCGAGCGCCGATTTACACCGAGCGCTGAAAGCGGCACCGGTAAGAGCACCGCCGCAGACCGCGACGAAGCGCATGCGTTGTGGCTGCGTGGTGTCGAGCGGTCACGCGGCTGGGTGAGTTAACGCCCGGTCACTTCGAACATGGCCACCATCAAACTGCCCAGCCCAACAAAGAGCGAGAGCCCCGTGACGATGATGGTCGAGCGAAGGTTGCCAAGGCGTCGCACCTCTTCCTGCAGCGACTCCACACGCTGACTCAGCGCATCAATCCTGGCGTCCAAGCGCGCGCCAAGCGCATCGATTTGGGCATCCACACGCTGACTCAGCGCATCGATCTTGGTGTCTAAGCGTGCACCAAGCGCATCGATTTTTGCATCCAAGCGTGCACCAAGTGCATCGATCTTGGAGTCCAGCCGACGCTCTGTCGCTTCAAGATCAGACTTGCGCACCAAGTCCCCCCATCCACTCGGCGGAAGAAAATCAATCAACTCATCGGCCACGTCGACACCGATGACTTTTTCCAAAGACCGATGGAGCCGTAGCCGCTTGGCGTCGGGCGAAGGGGTGGATTCTGTCGTTTCGTGGGTGTCCATATCTACATGTGTGCCTGGCTGCCCAATAATCGGTAAGCAATTTTGGGGCGGCCACGGCATCGCACCATAGACCTCTCACGAACATTGTCAAGTCATTGACCCCATCCAACTCTGCTCGGCCCTAGCGGCCGGCGGCCTACAACTTTGGCAAGCCGTGATCAAGGTTGCGCACTGCCTGATGAATGCGCTGCTCGTTTTCAATCAGAGCGAACCGCACGAAGCCCTCGCCGCCTGGCCCAAAGCCTGAACCTGGCGAGAGTGCCACATTGCATTCAGTCACGAGATGTGAACAGAACTCCACAGCGTTCATTTCGCGATAGGGCTCGGGAATCGGCGCCCACACAAACATCGAACCGCGTGGTGACGGAATCGACCAACCGATGCGATCGAGTCCATCAATGAGCGCGTCACGACGCGACTCGTACGTCTTGCACACTTCGACAGGAAAGTCATGGGCTTCGTTCAATGTGACCGTGGCGGCAATCTGAATCGGCTGAAACGAGCCGTAGTCGAGATACGACTTCAGTTTCACCAATGCCTGCACGACCTCGGTGTTGCCGACGAGGAACGCGCATCGCCAGCCGGCCATCGAATACCCCTTGGTCATCGAATACAGCTCAACGGCGCAATCCAATGCGCCGTCTGCCTGCAAAATCGATGGCGGCTCGTAGCCGTTGAACCCCATATCGGCGTAGGCAAAATCGTGTACCACGATCATCTCTCGCTCACGACAAAAATCGACGACGCGTTGCATGAACGACAAATCCACGGTGGCGCCGGTCGGGTTATGTGGAAACGAAATCACCAAGACACGTGGCTTGGGCCAACCCACTTCCCATGCCTTTTGCAATGAGTCAAAGAATTCATCCTGATATTCAACATCGACATCGGTGGCCGAAAGCAACCGCCTCTGGCTGCGCATCGGAATCTGTCGCAGGTCGGCTCCCGCAAATAGCGGTCCGAAAATGTGAATTGGATAACTGGGGCTCGGCACGATGGCTGCATCCCCGGATTCGAGCAACACCCACATCAGGTGGCTGAAGCCTTCTTTTGATCCGATCGTGTTGGTGATCTGCAGTTCAGGATCGAGTGTTACGCCAAACTTGCGCAGATACATGCCAGCGACGGCCTCGCGCAATTTAGGCAAGCCGCGGGACAGCGAGTACCGGTGATTTTTCGGGTTATGGGCCGCTTCCACGAGTTTTTCCACCGCGATTTCGGGCGACGGAATATCGGGATTACCGAAACCGAGGTCGATTACATCGTCACCCTCACGACGCGCTGTGATCTTCAGGTTGTTGATGATGGTGAACACATACGGCGGCAGGCTGCTGATGCGTCGAAAATCCATGGCGTAATCCTAAACACCGAACTGCGGTAACAACGCCGCACCGATCGCCCCGGCGTACTCACCCAATTGGGCCAGACGCAAAGCAGGATGAGTGCGCTGCTCGGGCGAATACAGCGTGTCAGCAAACCACCGCTGCACCATCGGCATCACGATGTCACCGGCACCCGAAACTCCGCCACCAATCACGATGACATCCGGATCGCTCAAGTTGGTGAGGTTTGACAGCCCGACTGCCACCCATTGGGCATACGACTCGAGCACTGTCATCGCAGCTGTATCACCCGTGCGGGCCCGCGCAATCACGTCTTCGCCGGGCTCACCACCAGCCAACATGCGCAGGCCGCGGCCCGAGGCATACACCTCCCAGCAACCGCTGCGACCACATGTGCACTGCGGGCCTTGCGGGTGCACCATCATGTGGCCGATTTCGCCGGCGAAACCGTTGACCCCACGCTGCACGACGCCATTCAACACATGCCCACCACCGATACCGGTGCCGAGCGTGACCATCCACATGTTTCGTGCGCCGCGGCCGGCACCGTATCGCCACTCCGCCAAGGCAGCCGCGTTGCCGTCGTTGTCTACATATACGCGTCGCCCAAGTCGCGCAGACAAGTCGGGCCCCACTGCAACATCAACCGAGCCCACGATGTTCGGCGATGCGCGCATTACCCCGTGCAACGTGATGAGCCCAGGTATGCCAACGCCAATCGTTGCGACCTCACCTAACTCGCCAGCCACATTGGCGAGAGTGTCGACTAGTGCCGACGCATGCGGCGTTGCGTACCGCACTTGAGCGAGGAGGTCTTGCTCGCCGTTGACATCACGATCAATGTCGATAACCACGCCGAGACACTTGGTGCCCCCAACGTCGATTCCCGCGACGCGGGTCACGACTCAGCGCGAATTTTCAATTCTTTCAAAGTGTGCAGGATGCGCACTTCGGCACGACGCTTAACGAAACCTGGTAGCGGCACGATGAGCTCAATCTTGAGTGAATACGTGATGTCGGTGCCATTGCCCTCGGGCACGAAGGTGTAAGCCCCGTCGATTACCCGCATGATGTCACCATCAACGAGCGACCACGAAATACGCTCCGGTGCCTGCGAGTAGTCGTAGGCCAACGTGTAATGAGTGCTGCGACCGAGGGCACTGGCGCGATATTCGACTTTGACCGCACGACCCGTGGCATCGCGCTCAAGCACATTGGCTTCTTTTACGTCACGAGCCCATTCGGGGTAACGCTCGAAATCCACTGCAATATCAAAACAATGCGCCGGGTTGGCCGCAACGTGTTCGGTTTCGGTTGCCTGGTCAATCACGCTCGCAAGGCTAGTTGACGCTTCCCAGCCGACAAGGTCGGGTCAAGATTGCAGCATGGCGGTGAGCCGAGCCACTAGCACCGAGTAGTCGAACTCGCCCACCGCACGAGCCCGTGCCGCCATGCCCATCGAAGTGCGTGTCGCTGAATCCCCCAGCAAGGCCGATAGCCGTGCCGCAATATCGTCAACGTTGCGCGGGTTACGCACTACATAACCCGTGCTGCCGTCGACCACTGCTTCGGCTGCCCCGCCACTGTCGCCAGCAATCTGTGGCACCGCACAAGCAGCAGCTTCAGCAAACACGATGCCAAATCCTTCTTGCTCCAGCCCACCCCAACGATTACGACACAGCATCATGAACGCGTCGGCACAGCCATACAGGCCAGGGAGGTCAGCATCGCTCACACGACCGAGCAGTCGCACCGGTGCGCGCAGCTCATCGATGATGCTTTGCAGACGATCATGATCGCGACCCGTGCCACCAATCAGCATGGTGATGCCGTCAAGATTACGAGCCACTTGGGCCACTGCCCGAATCGCAACGTCAAAACCTTTGCGGGGCACCAAACGACTCACCCCCACCACCAGTGGTGCATGTGCTGCCACGCCGAACTTTTCTCGGGCTGCGCGTCGCCCAGAGTCATCGAGCGGCACAAAGCGTTGAGTGTCGACCCCAGGTGGAATCTGCACCACATCCAGCGCACCGCGCTTGCCACCCTGCTTACCACCCCACACACCACCTGCTGCCCGCACTGCTTCGCTGGCTGGGTAACTCCCCGATGCGAACACGTGCGTTGCACCACGCAGCACATGGGCAAGCGCTTGGCGTGAGGCCGGCAGACGGCCAGGCACCGAGATCTCTGCGCCATGCACCATCACGCTGTAGGGCAGCGATAACGACCGCCCCACCAACCCCAGCGGCAACGCCGGGTCAACTACCACGTGTTCGGCACCAAAGTCGCGCGCCAAGCGTTCGATGCGTCGCACCATCATCGGGTGCGGCAACAGCACAGGCTCGCGGGTGCGCTCGATACGAAATGCTTGGCGTGCATCGAACTCTGCTGCATCTGCATGAGGGCTAGTGAGTACGGCAAATGAACTTGGGTCAAGCCGGCGCCACAACTCCCACAGCATGTTCTGGATACCACCTACTTTTGGTGGAAAGTCGTTGGTAACCAGCAGATGCTTCATACGCACTTACCATCGTGGCACGCGCCGACAAGACAGTTAGTCAATGACACGTCAGTTGATGAGCAGGTCACGGCGGCCAAGTTTGACAGCGGCCCATTGCGCATGTTCGCGCAACAAGTCATCGTCGCCATGCAGGTGACGCACGAGTGCCAGGGCCACCTCGTCATCCTCTCCGGCACCACTATTGCCCAAGATAACGAGCGCGTTACGTCGCACCCAACGCGGATTGCGGTCTGCCACATACCACCTGCCGACGATGCTCATCACTTCATCGTCGGGTGCGGTGAGTAGTTCGAGGGCGTCGACCACACTGCGTTCGTCGCCAGCACTGCGGTCGATTGCGCCACGGCGACTCGGTGGGCACACCTCTTGACACTCATCACATCCATATAGACGTGTGCCGAGTGCGTCTCGGTAGCGCAAGTCGACTACTCCAGGTTTTTGGATGAGCCACGCCAGACACTTTCGTGCATCCACCACACCCGGTTCAACAATTGCACCTGTGGGGCAGGCGTCGATACAGCGGGTGCAAGCACCACAACCGTCGGCAACCACCCGCTCGGTGTGTTGCAATTCTGCGGTGGTTACTACGCACCCCAACACAAACCAACTTCCCAATCCTTCAACCAACAAATTTGCATTCTTGCCAAACCAACCGAGACCAGCCCGATATGCAACTTCTCGGTCAACGATGGAGTTGTCGTCAGCAAACACCGTGGCTCGGTGACCATCTTGGTGCAGCCGTTTGGCTGCAACACGTAACGCATCACGCAACGGCGCATAGTGGTCTCGCCACGCGTAACGCGCGACGGTTCCAGCGACTACGGAATCGTTGGTAATGCCGCCATTGCTCACTGCTTGATCGTTGACGAAATACGACCGGGCCGCCACGATGATGCTGCGCGCACCAGGCACCGCCATGGTTGGCGTGGTCGAACGCTGTGGATTGCGAAACGTGAACTGCATGTCGTCGGCCATCCCCGATGCAATGCGTGCTTCAATTGCTGCTCGTGCTCGCGTCAATGGCTCGGCAGTCGTGACACCCACTCGGTCGGCCCCCGCTTCACGCACGAGGCGCAACAACTCGTCGGTGTAGTCGTCTTGCACCGTTCTAGAGGCTACGCAACCACACGCATTGCAACGCTGCGGTTGGTCAGGCGCTGCGTTGGTGGCGCAAGCCTGGGGTGAGCCCGGCCTTGGCGAGTGCAGCCAAGGTACGCAGCTCTTCATAGTCAAAAATCACAGCCTCGGGCTCGCCACACAACATTGGCACGATGCAATCGTGACACGCCGCCGAGTCGCGCACCACACAGGTGTCGCACGAAATGACGATGCTCACCGTCCGCGGGTCGTCAGACGAAATGCTCGTGGCTGAATTCGGCGCTACTTGGGGGTTGTCTTGCATGTTTCCACCGTGACCAAGGGGTGTATTGCAGATAGCACACCCCTTCGGCACACTTGCAGTCGTGGATATTCCCATTATTGACATTCTCGACGAAGAGTCGATGCCGTGCGACTACTGCGGCGCAACGGTGCAGTTCTTTGACGACGACTTTGCTCTCTGCCCAGAATGTGGCAGCGAGTTCTGGAATATGGATTACACAGGCGACGGTCTTGGTGACCCGCCAAGCACCCTTTATGGAGACCCGCCAAGCACCATTGCTTAACAAAACATCACACTTGGCTGCGCGGTGTGCGTAACCATGCCATGACCACATCAACACCCACCACCTCAGTAAGTAGCGATCTGCTCCCCACCGTGCGTAACCTCGACGAAGCGCGCAACATCTGTCACGAGTTCTCCAGCGTGCTCACCGTCGGGCCACGGCGTGGCGAAGTCTCCGACTTTGCGCACCCCGACCACGAGATCGTCACGTTCGACGACATCACTTCATCGTTCGGCGGATACCAGGCTCCGACCTTTGAGCAGGTGAAACACATCGTCGAGTGGGGTGCAGGGCGCAGCAATCTGCTCGTGCACTGTCATGCCGGAATGTCTCGATCGACTTCATCCGCCTGGGGCATCGCAATCGCCAACGGGTTCGACCCACAAAACGCCTACGACTTGTTGTACCAAAATCACCCGGTTGAGCAGTATCGCAACGTGCGGATTGCGGTCGACCACAAGGCGGTTACAACAAAACGTGCATTCATCCCTAATGAGCTCGTGCTTAAACATCTCGAGAAACTCTTCGGATTTCGAAGCAGCAGTTTGCGCAGAATCGCAGCAGCCGGCGACAATTACCTCGGCTGAGTTCTAGCCGCCGACGCGAATCGACACCATTTGGCTGGGCACTTCGCCCACGCGCGCGACGCCTTCGTCGGAGATTTCCAAAATATCGCCATCGCGGCTGAGTAACACCTTGTGCTCAGGTACTCCCATCGCCATCGCATTGCGGGCATTGGCATGCAACATTCGATACTCGCCATGAATAGGTAGCAGGTATTCGGGCTCGGTCAAACTGATGTAAGTGCGCAATTCGCCTTCTTGGGCGTGTCCTGTGGCGTGCACGTCGGCAATCCCGTTGTGCACGATCTTGACACCTTGTCGAAGCAAACCCTCCACCACCTCGTTCACGCTCGACTCGTTACCAGGAATCGTGTCTGACGAATAGATGATCGTGTCCTCGGGCCCCACATTGAACCATCGGTCACTGCCCCGCGCCAATTGCGCCAGCACCGACTGCGACTCGCCTTGTGATCCGGTGGCGATGATGCAGATCTCATCCGGCCGGCAATCTTCAATTGCTTCTTGTTCGCCTAGATCTTGTTCGCTGATGCTCAGCAAACCCATGTTGCGGGCCAGACGAATGTTGTTCATCATGGTTCGACCAAGTGGCACCACCAAACGACCCTCACCCACAGCGGCATCTGCGATCTGCTGAATGCGGTGAATGTGGCTCGCAAACGCTGTGACGGTGATGCGTTGTCGCCGATGCTCGACAAACATCGATCGCAACGTTTTACCGATGTGGCTTTCTGATTGCGAATAGCCCGGCTCTTCGGCGTTGGTCGAGTCGAGCATCAACAATCGAATGCCCTCGTTGGAAGCCAGCGACCCGAGCCGTGCCAAGTCGGTGCGTCGTTCATCCACCGGGCTGAGATCAATTTTAAAATCACCCGAGTGCAGCACCACACCCTGCGGGGTATGCAGCGCCACTGCAAAGGTTTGGGGCATCGAATGCGTTACGGGAATGAACTCCACATCAAACGGCCCGATTCGCCGGCGCTCACCATCACCAACTTTGACCAACGTTGCCCGCTGGCCAACATTGGCATTGGTGACCTTGTTCTTCAGCAGTGCCAGGGTGAACTCTGAGCCATAAATGGTGAGCGACATCTCGCGCAACAGATAAGGAATCGCACCAAGGTGGTCTTCGTGACCATGCGTGAGCACGATGCCCTCGAGCCGCTCGCGGTTTTGGCGCAGCCACGTGAAGTCGGGCAGATACACCTTCGTGATTTCGCCGCCACCGCCTGGAAACATCTGCCCGCAGTCGATGAGCAAGATGCGCTCATCGTGTTCGATCGCCATGCAGTTGCGACCCACACCACCGAGGCCACCGAGAATTACGACACGAACGGCTTTGGCCACCGCCTGACTGTACTGTCAGCCGCCAATCAACAGCGTGCTGAGGATCGTGCTCTAGCTCGCTCGCTCACTAACGACTGGCCCGTTCACATCGATACGTAGGTGATGGCCGACTCCACCACTCGGCAGTGCACTCAGCACCTCCGACACCCGTAGCGGGTCAACCATGCAAGCCATCGTCGGGCCCGAACCCGACAACCATGATGCATACGCCCCCGCCTCGACAGCAGCGCGCATCGCCCGTTTGGTCTCGGGAACAATCGCCAACCGCACGTTCTGGTGCAAACGATCTTGGGCTGCTTCGGCAAGCGCCCCAAAATCACCGGTGGCCATCGCTGCTACGAACAACGACGATCGCGAAATGTTGAACACTGCGTCGTCGAGGCTCACGGTGGGCGCCAGTTTCGTGCGCGACTCTTTGGTCGACGTCGTAGTACCAGGCACCCACACCACCACATCGGCTTGCATCGCAATTGGCACACGAATCGCTCGGCCACCGACCGCCACGGTCAACCCACCGAGCGCTGAAGCTGCGGCATTGTCGGGATGGCCTTCGAGTTCTGTCGCCACACGAAATGCGTCAAGTCGCGCTTCAAGCGAGTTTGCCGCCACCACGCCGTCGCGTTGGGCAATGGCCAACAACGCACCGGCCACTCGGGCGGCACCACTAAACCCAAGGCCGCGTCCCATCGGAATGCGATCCAGCGACCACAACCCGCCGCTGCCGCCCGCTTGGGCAAAAGCAACACTCGTTGGATGATGGTGGTCGCACACTCGCGCGTTACTCGGTGATTGCGCGGTAGCCAGACCTGCTTCGAAATACATCGTGAGGGCTAAGCCCAACGTGTCGAAACCGGCGCCAAGATTCGCCGTGCTCGCCGGCACTGTCACGCGAATCATATTCACAGCGTAGTTTCAGTGAACTTTCACTACGGCTTCAGCGTGCCGACGACACAGTGACAGCGATGTAGGCATCCAAAGTGGCACGAGCCGTGCCGCCGTCAATCGCGGCGTTGGCGAGAATCACACCCGCCGCTAGATCGCGTGCTGCGCCCGCCACCACAAGAGCCGCAGCGGCATTGAACACCACCACATCTCGCACCGCACCGCGAATCTCGCCGTTCAGCAACCCCCGCACGATGCCCGCATTGTGGGCCGGGTCGCCGCCTCGCAGGTCGTCATTGCCGGCACGCGCAAGGCTGATCGTTTGGGCATCAACCACGGTCTCGGGTTGCACGAGTCCGCCAACGGTGGCAATCACCCGGTTGGGGCCGGCCAGCGACAACTCATCAAGCCCACCGTGGCCGTGCACCACCCACGAACCTGTTGTTCGGGTCGCGAGTGCGTGGGCCATGGTGGTCATGCGCTGCACGTCGGCCACCCCCACCAACATGTGAGCCACCGGCGCCGGGTTGGCCATCGGCCCCAGCAAGTTGAAAATCGTCGGCACGCCGAGTTCGCGACGAATTGGCCCAACATGGCGAAACGCCTGATGAAACGCCGGCGCAAACACGAAGCCGAAACCCGTCTTTGTGACGGCATGCGACACTTGATCGGCCGTCTGCTCGATGCGCGCACCGAGGGCTTCGAGCACATCGGCGGTGCCGCACTTGCTGGACGCCGACCGGTTGCCGTGCTTACACACCGGCACACCGGCACCTGCGACGACCAACGCCGCCATGGTCGACACATTGACCGACCCACTTTGGTCGCCACCCGTGCCCACGATGTCGACTGCCCTACCTGCAGTTTCAGCCGGAAGATCAATTGGTGTGGCGGCTTCTCGTACGGCCTGCAGAAAGCCAGTTAGTTCATCGGATGTGGCGGATCGGTCGTTGTACGCCACGAGCAGATGGCGAATCTCGTCGGGTGACAATTCACCACGCAAGACACGCTGCATGCGGGCATAAGCCTCGGCCTTGGCCAGCGGCAGGTTGCTGTTTTTGTCGTTTGCCACCGCCAGAACACTACGGTCAGGGCAGATTCAGGTTTTCTTCGCCGAATACCCGACAGACTGCATGGCTGTGTCAGCCATCGTCGTAAGCGAACTGGAATACGGGCCGCCTGGTGCCGACCAGTTGTTTTTTGACGTGAGCTTTCGCGTCGCGGCCGGCGAACATGCCGCAATCGTGGGGGCCAACGGGGTGGGCAAAAGCACGATCTTGCGCATTCTCACCGGCCAAGCAGTCGCTGATGCAGGGGAATTTTCCATCGGTGGATCCATGCTGTGCATGACCCAAGACGTCGGCATGTCACGACCCACCGACACGCTGCGCGAAATGCTCATCGAGCTGGCCCCGCCAGCGCTACGCGACGCGGGCCGCGAACTCGTGCGTGCCGAGCAGGCCATGAATGCTGGCGACGACGACGGCATGGCTTATGCCAACGCGCTCGCCCACTGGGGTGACCTCGGCGGATACGAACTCGAATCCCAATGGCAAGCAGCCGCCCAACGCAGCATCAAAAGCGAAGTCGACGACGTGTTCACGCGCCTTGTTTCTGAACTCTCTGGCGGCGAGCGCAAGCGACTCGTGCTCGACCTGTTGCTCAACTCAGGTGCCGATGTCTTGTTGCTGGATGAGCCCGATAACTATTTGGATATTCCGACGCGCCAGTGGCTCGAAGAACAACTTCGTCTGTGCAAATCCACGATTCTCATGGTCAGCCACGACCGCACGCTGTTGGAACGTTGCTCAAACAAGATCATCGCCGTCGAGGGTTCCGGCTGCTGGGTGCACGGTGGGTCATTTGCCACGTTTCCCGAAGCACGGGCGAAACGCCAGGAGTTGTTGGGTGACGACTTAAAACGATGGAACGAAGAAGAGCGACGCCTGTTTCACCACATGAAGATCATGAAGCAACGGGCTGCGCAAAATTTCAAGAATGCCACCAAAGCCAACGGCGCCGAAACGCGGTGGGAGAAGTTCGTGGCCGCTGGCCCACCCCCACCGCCGGTGCCCGACCAGCAGATTTATGTCCGCTTGCGGGGTGCAGATGCGGCACGCCGTGTGGCCCAACTCAACGGCGTGTCGATGCACAACTTGTTTCATCCGTTCAGTGACGAGATCTATCACGGTGAGCGCGTTGCGCTGATCGGCCCGAACGGCACCGGCAAGACCCATCTATTGAAAGTGCTGTCACAGGAGATGGCGCCGACCACCGGCGAAGTGCGCTTTGGCCCGCGCACCTCTGTTGGCGTCTTCACCCAAATCAACAATCGACCAGACTTTTTGGGGCGTGAATGCATCAGCATCGTGCACGACCGAATTTCAGACACCGAACGAGCGATGAAGACCCTGGCTCGCTATGGCCTGCGCAATCAGGCACGCCAGAAGTTTGAAACACTCTCAGGCGGTCAAAAAGCACGCCTCGAAATTTTGCGTTTGGAAATTGAGGGCCACAACGTGCTGCTCTTGGATGAACCCACCGACAACTTGGATATCGAATCGTCTGAGGCACTGGAAAAAGCACTTGACGGCTTTGAGGGCACCGTGGTGGCGGTGAGCCACGACCGCACGTTTCTTGCACAATTTGATCGGTTCATCATGATCACCGATGCAGGCGAGGTGTACGCACTACCCGACTTCGATGTTGCTCTGCGCGGGTTGCAGCAGCCGCAACAACTGGCGTCGGTCAAGCTCGCCAAGCGGCTGCACGAATAAAACAAACAACCGCCGGAAGACCCACTTTCGCGAGCCAACCGGCGGTTGGTGTATTGCGTTATTCGGGGATGTTTAGAGCGTGCTCAAGTCCACGGTTGGCGGCACGATGACTGCATCAATGACGTGAATCACGCCGTTGCTTGCTGCCACGTCGACTGCTACTACGTTGGCACCATTGACCATCACGCCCATGTCGGTGGTGATGGCGATGGTGGAACCCTCGACCGTTGCTACGTCACCAGCAGTCACGTCAGTTGACATGACCTTGCCTGGAACGACGTGGTAGGTGAGGATCGCAGTCAAGACTGCGATGTTTTCTGGCAAGAGCAACTTCTCCAGCAAGCCTTCTGGCAGCGCAGCGAATGCGGCGTCAGTTGGGGCGAACACGGTGAATGGGCCTTCGCCTTGGAGGGTTTCGACCAAGCCGGCTGCTGACAACGCGGCGACAAGTGTGGAGAAGTCCGGGTTGCCCGAGGCAACTGCGACGATGTCACCATCGGCAACTACTTCTTCGGCAACGGTGTCTTCGGCAGCGGTGTCTTCTGATGCTTCGTCGTCTGAGCCACACGCAGCGAGCGTGAGGGCTGCTGCGATAGCAACTGCAAATACTTTCTTCATTGTTGTTCCTTTTCGTTAGGGGATATGTGTGGCTGAACGCCACATCACAACGGTAAGGGTGAACCATCCCCTCTGTGGTCGTTTAAGACGAGACAAGAGACACCCCACGCCCAGCAACATTCAGTAAGGATTTATGCAACGACCGCTGTTCAGTCAGCGGCAAATCCGTAGGCGCGGGCCAGCAACTGCAGTGGATGCAGAGGAACCACGCCGGTCTGCTCCGCGATTGCCGTGTTGGACAAATGACAGTCGCCACAAACAACGTTGCCAGGAACACCTCCACCACGGGCACGGTTCACGAGTTTGCCCAACTGTTCGCTAGCGCGCAGCGAACTGTCGGCTTTGATCGTGCGCAAGCCCGCGAGGCTCTCTACGCCCGAGCTCTGTTCAACCAAACTCACTTTTGCACCCAGCAGCTTTAAAAGGTCGCGGCTTTGTAGCCCAATTTTCTGGGCGCGCAAGTGTGATGCAGCGTGATAGGTAATGGCGTCGGGCACCTCGCCCGTGAACTGCATGTCGAGCGATGAACCCTCGGTTCGATGCACCTTCATGAGATACTCCGCTGCGTCATACGTGTGCTGTGCCACCAACTGCGCATCGGGGCCACCGACGTAGTCCACGTAATCGTGCTTCAGCACATAACTACAGGCTGGTTGGGGAACCACGATGTCGTTGCCCTTGCGCACTTCAGCCGCCAACGTAGCCACGGTGTCGACGGCAACTTTTGTGAACGCAGCAAGGTCGCCACTGTGCAGATACCCGGCACCACAACAAGCGGCTTTGCTCAAGCCGCATTCAATTCCGTTGTGTTCATACACCCGCACCAACGCTTGGGCGATGGCAGGCTCTTGATACTCCACCACACACGTGGGAAACACGGTGACACGCCCTTGCTTTTTGCCAACCCGAACTTTTGGGTGCAGGTCAAACCAACGAGAAAACCGCAGCTCGGCAAACAGTGGCAGCACTCGGTTGCTGGCAACACCGGTGAGCACCGCGAGTAGTCGACGAACGACCGAACCGGGCTTGGCCCCAACAAGCCGATTCGCGAAACGTGCCAGCTGCACCGACAACTTGCCGACGAGATCGGCATGGCCGATGAGTGCCGACGACAACCTGTCGCGCACTGTCACCTGGCCGTTCGCATTCCGCATTGCATCGGCTCGCAACATCAGCCGGGGAATGTCGAGAACATAACTAGGAGCAGAGCCGTGAGCAGAGCCGTGAGCAAAGCCATGAGCCGTCTCTTGCTGCCCCGGGCCATACGGGCAGCCGACCACACAGAGCTTGCACTGAAAGCACTCGTCGATGACATGGTCTTGTTGGGCGGGGGTCATCTGCCCGGCGTCGCTCGTGCCGCCCTGGCTGGCATAGCGAAACATGGCCGGAAACGACGGACAAAGATCCACACACTTGCGGCAGCCATTGCACACGTCAAACGCTTGCGCCAACGCGGTTCGGGTCTGGGCCTCATCGAGATACATCGGATGATGCGGGTCGTACGTAGTGGTCATGGGCTGCGGTAGGACCGCAACGTCACACGGTAGTCGGGCAACATCGCAGCCCAACGACACGATGCCTGGGTCTCGCGAGTGCAATTCTTGGCTTCTAGGCTGACGCACGATGAACGCTGGCTTATCAAACGACACAGCGCCGATCTCGCCAGCCATATCCACGCGGCACGCCAGCATCAAGCGACTTGGCCAAGAACATTTTGATGTGCTCGTGGTGGGAGGCGGAATCACCGGTGCAGGAGTCGCACTCGATGCTGCGGCTCGCGGGCTCAAGGTCGCACTCGTTGATCAAGCCGACTTTGCTGCGGGCACATCGTCGAAGAGCAGCAAGCTGATCCACGGTGGGCTGCGTTACCTGCAGCAAGGTGACATCGCGTTGGTATACGAAGCACTGCATGAACGTCAGCGGCTACTGCGCAACGCTCCCCACCTGGTGCGCATGTTGCCGTTCATGATTCCGGTGTTGACCAGGGACGGTGTGGTGTCGCGCAAAATTGCCCGTGCCCTCGGCTCGGCGTTGTGGATGTACGACCTCACCGGTGGCTGGCGTGTCGGAAAATTTCATCGCCGGCTGCGCGCCAAGACCGCACTCACCCATATGCCGACAATGAACAGCGACCGACTGGCGGCTGCGTATTTGTATTTTGACGCCGAAGCCGACGATGCACGACTCACCTTGGCAATCGTGCAGTCAGCAGTGGCGCGTGGTGCAGTGGCACTCAACTATTGCGGTGTGAGCAGCCTGCACAAAAATTCAGCGGGCGTGCTGACGGGTGCCTCGGTGCGCACCCATGAAGGCGACATCTTTGATGTTTCGGCGCGTGTCGTGGTGAATGCCACCGGCGTATGGGGTGACGCCCTTCGGCGAATGGACATTGGTGGCGACTCGATGACCATTCGTCCGGCCAAGGGCATCCACATCACCGTTCCTTGGGAGCTGGTGCAAAACGACATTGCGGTTGTCATCCCCGTACCAGGCGACAAGCGATCGCTGTTCGTGGTGCCACAGATGCCCAACGCTGATAGCACTTTCCGATTCACCTACGTCGGCACGACCGACACCGACTATCGCGGTGCCGTTGATGACCCACAGTGCACCCAGGCAGACATCGACTACTGCCTGCGTGCACTCAACAAAGCACTCGACGGTGGAACCAGCCGCACCATCACCCGCGATGATGTTGTTGGCACATGGGCCGGCTTGCGACCACTCGTCGTAGCCAGCGACGGCCAAGACGTGAAGGGTCGCACAGCCGACTTATCCCGACGACACAAAGTAATCACCAGTGATTCAGGCATGGTCACCATTACCGGTGGCAAGTTGACGACCTATCGCAAGATGGCAGAACACACGGTGGATGCCGTGCTTGCATCGCTGAAGATGTCAGCCAAGCGTTGTGCCACTAAACGACTCACTCTGCACGGCGCAACATCACGCAACCGGCACGACCACCTTGTTTCGCGGTTCGGCACGCAAGCACCGGCGATTCGCGAGTTGATCGAAGCCGATGCATCGCTCGGCGCACCCCTTATCGTCGGCCTTCCCTATTTGCGTGCCGAGGCGGTCTACTGTGCTCGAAACGAAATGGTGGTCACGCTGGAAGACGTGTTGTCGCGACGCGTGCGTGGCTTGTTATACGACCGACACGCAACGGCCGCCGCCGCTCGTGACGTTGCGCAATTGATTGCCCCCGACCTGGGGTGGGATGAGACTCGCATTGACGACGAAGTGAAACGGTTTGCCGATGTCTGTGCCCGCGAGAACGAAGCCGCCGTTTCGTGATCAAGCAGCACCGATGACCAAGCCCACCGCACCGATCGAGTTTGGTGACGGCGAGGTGCGTTCACGCTGGACAACTGCTGGCAGTACCCCGCGAAACACTGCCACCGACATCGCTGCCCTGCTGCGTGACCTTGCAGCCGTCTGCCCGACAAGCACCCAACTCGTTGACCTCGCCGAGCATGCTCGCGATTGGTGGCCATTGGCAATGCGCTGGGCCCTGCAATCACAAGTGCCGCAACTGCCACTCGTGGTTGCCTCACCGCGCAACACCGACGAAGTGCAACGCGCTATGCGTACCTGTGCGGCACACGATGTGCCAGTCACGGTGACTGCAGGTCGCAGTGGTGTGAGCGGTGCGTCAATTCCACTTTTTGGTGGTGTGGTGCTCAACATCAACGAACTGCAGGGCGTTATATCCGTGGATCGCACTTCGGGTGTGGTCGAAGTGCTCGCTGGCACCTTCGGCCCCGATCTAGAGCGAGCAGCTGCCGAGCATTCACTTACGGTCGGACACTTTCCACAATCCTTCGATATCTCCACCGTGGGCGGATGGGTGGCGTGCTTGGGAGCCGGTCAATTTTCCACTCGCTACGGAAAAATCAACGACATGGTGGTGGGTCTCGAAGTAGTACTCGCTGACGGCTCCATCATTCGCACGGGTGGGGCGCCGGCTGCGGCACACGGGCCCGATGTATCGGCGATGTTCATCGGCAGCGAAGGCACCCTCGGGATCATCACCCGGGTGTGGCTGCGCGCCCACGACGTGGCGCCAGTGCGCCGCAAAACTGCCTACTTCTTCCCGACTTTTTCGGCCGGGATCCTGGCGATGCGCGAAGCGATTCGCGCCGATGCCACACCCGCGGTGCTGCGGTTGTACGACGCCACCGAAAGCCAGCGCAGCCACGGCGGCGACGGCACAACCTGCACACTGATCGTGCTCGATGACGGCGAGCAAGAAATAGTTGATGCCACACTCGCGGTGGTTGACCGATACGCGCGCACACACGGTGCGGTGATTGCACCAGTCGAGCGGGTGGATCACTGGCTCGCCCACCGCAACGACACGAGCGGTTTGCAAGCACTCACCAAAAAGGGTTTCGTGATCGACACGATGGAAGTCGCCGCACCGTGGTCTGCAATGAACGAGGTGTATTCAAACGTGTGTCGAGCCGTACTGGCCATCGATGGCGCCCGCAGCATAAGCGCCCACGTATCGCACAGCTACCTCGACGGTGCTTGTCTGTACTTCACGTTCGTGGGCACCACATCGACGCGCGAAATCAATCCAGCATCCACCGACGAACATGAAGCGTTGTACTTAGCCATCTGGAACGCAGCCCAGCGTGCAGCCCTAGAAGCTGGTGGCAACCTCGCTCACCATCACGGTGTCGGGCTGAATCGTGGTCGATTCATGCGCGAAGCCATGGGCGGTGCGTTTGATGTGTTGGTGGCGATGAAACAAGCACTCGACCCCAACGACTTGTTGAACCCAGGCAAATTGGGTCTTCCCACAACTCGTGGCAAAGTCAAATATTCGTGAGTGTTCTCGTTGTTGATGTTGGCACCACTGGTCTGCGTGCTGCAGTGGTGCGCGACGATGCAACCATCTCAGGCTTTACCTACGAAGCGTTGCCGCCATCGAGCCCGTTTGCCGGGCTAGTGGAGTTTGACGGTGCCGCGATGCGCGACGCCGTGCTGCGTGTGGCACGCGGCGCACTGTCGGTTGCTGGCCCGGTGCGCGCAGTGGGCATCACTGCTCAGCGCGCTTCCACCATCGTGTGGGACACCCGCACTGGTCTTCCCGTTGCCCCTGGTCTGAGTTGGCAAGATCTGCGCACTGTTGGCGACTGCATGCGCTTGCGCAGCGAGCACGGTTTGGTGTTTGCCCCCAACCAAACGGCCACCAAACTCACCTGGCTGACGGCCAATGTCGAAGCCGCTCGCTCACCCCACGCGCGCGCGGGCACGGTTGACACCTGGGTGGCAGCCGTGTTGAGCAACTTTGCCGTGCACGCCACCGACTCGTCCAATGCCGCAGTCACTGGTTTGGCAGACCACGCATCTCTCGGCAAACACGAGTGGTCGACCAGCGTGCTCGAGACGCTCAACATCGACGCCCATCTGTTGCCGCGCATCGTGCCGACGATGAGTGTGATTGGCGATGCGACCGCGCTACCCGGATCCCCACCGATCATGGCGATGGTCGGCGACCAACAGGCGTCACTCGTTGGTCAGGGCGGCATCGTTGCTGGTGCAGCCAAGGCCACTTTTGGCACCGGTGGCATGTTGGACATCTATGCGGGCACCACCACCCCGACGCACTTGGCGCGCACGAAGAGTGGCACGTTTCCGATCGTGGTGTATTCACGGGGCACCACGCTGCACTGGGGTGCAGAGGCAATCATGCTCACCGCCGGCAGCAACGTGGAATGGTTGGTCAACGACATGGGGCTCATCCCCGACGCGCAGTCGAGTGATGCGATGGCCGCGTCGGTCGCATCGAGTGATGGCGTGATGTACGTGCCTGCTCTCATCGGTATGGGCACTCCGCACTGGGATTACGGCGCTCGCGGCACCTTGCTCGGCCTCACCCGCGGCACCACCAAGGCCCACGTGGTGCGGGCGGTGCTCGAAGGTGTTGCGCATCGTGGTGCAGATTTATTGGAGGCCAGTGAAATGGACACGGGCTTGCGTGTTGAACGCTTGCGCGTGGATGGTGGCATGAGCCGCAACGCCGTATTCGCCCAAGCGCTGGCCAATGCCACCGGGCGACCGATCGACATCAGCCGTGACACCGAAGCAACCACGCTCGGGGCCGGGTTTTTGGCGGGAGTTACTGCTGGCGTGTGGGACAACTTGGCACAAACCGCCGCACTGGTGCAACCGTTACGCACGGTAGAGCCCACCGCTGCTCCGCTACGCGCACAATGGCACGAAGCAGTGCGACGGGCGCGGGGCTGGATTCCAGAACTCTCAGCGTTGGATTTTTAGCGACTATTCTTTTCAAGGTTCACTCGCGCCACGCTTTATGACTCGCCCCGCTGCCATCACCCCGCCCACCAAGGCTGATCGCGAACTCCTTGGCTTTGCCAACGCTGCCGAATTCGCCGCTCGCGACCTTTACGCCATAGCCGCCGCCTCTGCGGCCTTCACCGACGATGAAAAAACTGTTCTTGTTGGTTTCCACAACCATCACCGCGCGGCGGCACAAGCGCTTGCCGGCATGGCGGGCTCGGTTGCCACCAACGAACCAGCCGCAGCCGTACTCGACATCTTTCGCAGTCGCCTCAGTGGGTCGGACAAAAATGCAATCTTTGAAGCACTCCGCGAACTAGAGAACACGTTGGCCTCCACCCACTTGTCGTTGGTGGGCACGCTGGAAGGCACTGGGGGCGCAGCACTCGTGGCCTCTATTGTCAATACCGAAGCTCGTCAAGCCGCCACGTTGGCACTGCTCGGTGCACGCTCGCTCAACGACGCACTCACCAACGACGCCGCACCACTAAGCCTTGGAGCCAGTGCATGAACCGCTACTCCCGACGATCTGTGTTGCGCCTCGGTGGTGTTAGCGCCGCTGGCATCTTGCTGGCAGCGTGTGGCAAGCAAGCCGGGGTTGAAGAAAACAACAACATCAGAGCAGTCGGCGTCGTGCCCGAAGCCGAAGGGCTTTCCAATGTGGAAGTCACTGACATCGTGTTGCTGCGCACCGCTGCATCGCTTGAGTACAACGCCATCGATACCTACGAAGCTGCACTGGGACTTGGCGTATTCACCGGTGCGTTCGCCGCAGCAGGCGACATCGCCAAGCGTATGCGCGACGACCATCGAGGTCATGCCGATGCCATCAACGGCCTGGTGACGCAACTGGGTGGGCAACCCTTCACCTGCGGGAATCCTCGACTGAACGAGATCTATATCTCCCCCGCCCTTGCCCTGATTACCGACGCTGACAACGAGAACCCGGCGCTCGACGTGGTGGTGCTCGCGCACGCCTTGGAGAACCTGGCTGCGCAGACCTACCAGGGCGTGGTCACCTTGCTTTCAGACAAGGCGTTGCGACAAGCCGCCATGGGCATTGGTCAAGACGAAGCTCGACACGCAGCAGTGCTCGCCCAAGCGTTGAATCCGGGAATCGCCGGTGTGCTGCCGAGTGTCAACGAAGCAACCGGTAAGCCCAACGTTGCCACCGTGCCAGGTGCATTCGGGCCGCTCACCCCAATTTCCGTCACCGTCGGCCCGGTGAATGCGGACGGCACGCGCAACTCGTTGATCCTCGAGACGCCGAGCCTGAATTCGCTCGCCTACGACGACGTCACCTGCGCCTAACCGCCCCACCCGCCGAGCGCCCGTAGCCTGAACTTTGACGGCGAGTCAGTCGGGTGACCGCAGTTGCGCACGTTGTGCGTGGTTGAGGAAAGTCGGGACTTCGAAGGACAGAGTGCTGGCGCGAGCCAGGTCGGGGAAACCTGACATCCCGTGCAACAGAGAACACACCGCCGATGGCGCAG
>SXGR01242644.1_pt1 | contig 48882 bp, 38 predicted proteins | sample 3174711 | NCBI WGS metagenome assembly SXGR01 (sample SAMN11356860, study PRJNA531348) | freshwater metagenome | isolation source: freshwater sample F1-60 | place: China: Fuxian Lake, Yuxi | collected 2017-12-25
ACAGCGCCTCGAACATACTCGCGAAGTGGTACCAGATCGCCATCGCGCCGGGGCCGCCGAGCACGTTCGAGAAGATGTGGGCCATGCCGACGGCGAGTGACGGCGCGCCGCCGGTGCGCGAGAGTAGGGACGATTCCTGTACGCTGTTGGCCATCTCCTGAAGGCGCTCCGGAGTAATGACGAAGCCCCAGCTGCTGACGGCCGCTGACGCGCTCTGCACGGTCGTTCCGATCAGTCCAGCGGGCGCGTTGATAGCGAAATAGGCGCCGGGCTCGAGGATGCAGGCCGCGATCAGCGCGAGTACGGCGACCAGCGATTCGGTGAGCATCGATCCGTAGCCAATGAATCGTGCATCCACTTCGTTGGCGAGCAGTTTTGGCGTCGTGCCGGAACTAATCAGCGCGTGGAAGCCCGAGATCGCTCCGCACGCAATAGTGATGAAGACGAACGGGAAGACCTTCCCCGCGAAGACTGGGCCATCACCGGTGGTGAAGAAACTCGTTGTCGACGGCATCTGCAGCGTCGGAAGCATGATGAAGATGCCAATGGCGAGCGCAAACACCACGCCGATCTTCACGAACGCCGACAGGTAGTCGCGCGGCGCGAGCAGCAACCAGACGGGCAGCACCGAGGCCGCGAACCCGTAGGCCATGATCCAGAGTGCGAGCTGCGGACCGGTGAGCGTAAACGTCGGCGCGAGCGCCGGGTTCTCCGCCACCCATTTACCGGCGAAGAGGGCGAACACGAGCATTCCGAGGCCAAGGAGCGTCGTCTCCAGCACCTTGCCGGGCCGCACGAATCGCATGTAGAGACCCATGATCATCGCGATCGGTACGGTCAGCGCGAGCGTCACCGTGCCCCACGGGCTCGACTTGAGCGCGTTGGTGACGACGAGCGCGAGCACCGAGATCAGGATGATCATGATGCCGAACACCGCCACGAGGGCGGTGAAGCCGGCCACAGTGCCGATCTCCTCCTTGGCCATCTCTCCGAGCGACTTGCCGTTGCGGCGGGTCGAAGCGCAGAGGATCAGGCAGTCCTGCACCGCGCCGCCGAGCGCCACGCCGACCACGATCCAGAGGAATCCGGGCAGGTAGCCGAACTGCGCCGCCAGCGTGGGGCCGATGAGTGGGCCGGGGCCGGCGATCGCCGCGAAATGGTGCCCGAACACGATCCACTTGTTCGTCGGCACGAAATCGCGGCCGTCTGAGAGCCGCTCCGCGGGAGTCGACCGCGCCGGATCGAGTGCGAAGATCTTCGCCGCGATGATCTTGCTGTAGAACCGGTAGGCGATCAGGTAGATGCAGACCGCCGCGGTGACGAGCCACCCAGCGTTGATGGTCTCGCCGCGCTGCACGGCGATGTAACCGAGGGCCGACGCGCCGAGGACGGCGATGGCGGACCAGATGAGTTTCTGGAGAGTGGGCATCGAAAGAAAATGCCCGTCATACCCACTCCGTCGCAACCTGTGCCTCGGTCACCCCCCACAGGACGATTAGCTTTCACGGGTGATCCGATCCCCGAAAGCAGAGTATTTTCCCGCCAGCTTGGCGAATCGGCCGGCAATCTTGGTCGTGGTCGCGCTCGCTCTCGTCGCGCCCCGATAAGACTCTTTCCTTCGATTCACGATGACGATTCATGCAACGCTGATCCCCGGTGACGGAATCGGCCCCGACATTACCGACGCAACCACTCGGCTCCTCGAGGCGGCTGGTGCAGAGATCAGCTGGGACCGACAGTTGGCCGGAATGGCCGCCGTGGCCGCGGCTGGCGACCCGATGCCCGACGCCACACTCGAGTCCATTAAGCGCACGAAACTCGCTCTGAAGGGGCCGCTCGAGACACCGGTCGGGACGGGCTTCCGGTCGGTCAATGTGGCGCTGCGCAAGACCTTCGATCTCTATGCGAACGTGCGGCCCGCGAAGTCGGTCGTGCCCGGCCTCCGGTTCAAGGACGTGGACATCATCCTCGTCCGCGAGAACACCGAAGGGCTCTACATCGGCATCGAGAACTACGTCCGGATCGGCGACGACGATCGCGCGGCAGCGCAGTCGATTGCGGTGGTTACGCGGTACGGGGCCGAGCGGATTCACCGATACGCATTCGACCTAGCCGTACGGCTCGAGCGCCAGAAGGTCACGCTCGTCCACAAGGCAAATATCCTCAAGTATTCGCAGGGATTGTTCCTCGACGTCGGGCGCGAGATCGCCAAAGAGTACACCGGCAAGGTCGAGGTCGAGGAGCGCATCGTGGATGCCTGCGCGATGGAACTCGTGACCAAGCCCGAGCGCTACGATGTGATCGTCACGACCAACCTGTTCGGCGACATCCTCTCGGACCTGACGTCGGGGCTCGTGGGTGGACTTGGCCTGACGCCCGGCGCGAACATCGGCAGGAATGCGGCGATTTTCGAGGCCGTGCATGGCACGGCCCCCGACAGCGCCGGCAAGGGGGTGGCCAACCCGACCGCGGTGATGCTCGCGGCCTGCCAGATGCTCGACCACGTGGGTAAGCCGGAGTTGGCGACGCGTATTCAACAGGCCATCGAGGCCACGCTTCGTGAACAGCAGACGGTCACGCGCGACATCGGTGGTACCGCCAACAGCGCGGCGTTTACCGACGCTGTGATTGCCAAACTCTGACGCTGCGGAGATCTGCTCGATGCGCATCCTCCACGTCTCGGACCTGCACTTCGGGAGGAGTAATATTCCCGCGCAGGTTACGGCGCTGGAGGGATTTATGGCGCGCGAGACGCTCGACGCGATCGTGATTTCTGGCGATCTCTCGCAGCGCACGCGCCGGCACGAGTTCGCGAGCGCGAGCGCCTTCGTGCGGCGCTGCGAGGAGCGCGCGCCGACCCTCGTGGTGCCTGGAAATCACGATTGTGCCTGGTGGGGCGCCGTCTTCGGCATCGGTGATTCTGGCGCGATGTTCTCGCGCTATCGCGAGTGGATCCATTCGGAACTTCAGCCGGTCATCCAGATTCCCGGCGCGACCATCGTGGGCGTCAACTCGGCGCACGGTATCCAGTCGTACACGCTGACCATGCGGCCACGCGACCTCTCGGTCGTGGGCGCGGTGCTCCCGCACCAGTGGGAGCGAGCACGCATTGCGTTCTCGCTCGCGCCTGAGAGCGACCTCAAAGTGCTCGTTGTGCATCACAATATTCTGCGGGGCAAGCTCTCCAATCGCTGGGGCCTTGCGACCCGTGCGTTGGGTGTCGTGGACGCCGTGTCCACCGGTGCCGACGTGGTCTGCTGCGGCCACGACCACGAGGAACGTGTTGAGGAGGTCGAGTCGACGCAGCGGAGGTTGGTTGTGTCCACCGCGGGCACACTGACCAACCGCGTGCGTGGCGGCAGGCCCGGCTCGTGGAACCTCATCGAACGCGAGCCTGACCGGCTGTCTGTGTCGCTGTTCGCGTGGAACGAGTTGAGACGTGATTTCGGGCGTGCGCGCGTGTCGACTTGGGCGAGGCCGGCGGTCTGACCATGCCGAGGGACGGTGCACAGCCGTCCGCCGCCGCGTCGGAGTCACTGCTCGAACAGTTGCGCGCCCTCGGGCTTCGCTGGGTCGAGGAGCTGCGGCTTACGCGAAACCGCCGCACGATGGTCAGCATTCGCGGCCGGACGCTTCGTCTGCACCACGCCTATGTGCAAGCCCCGTTGGTGGTGCATCGGGCGGTGGTCGCGTTCGTGATGGCGCGTGGCAGCGCGCGCCACGCCGTGCGACGCGACATCGTGGAGTGGGCGGCGCAGATCCCGCCAAATGACCGTCCGTTCCGCTCCGAACGCACGCATCCGGACGACCTCTCGCTCAGTGAGCACTTCGCCCTCTGCCATGGCCGGCTCAACGCGATACAGTTTGGTGGCTCACTCGGTCCCGTCGCGGTGCGCGTGTCACGCCGGATGAAAACCCGCCTCGGTCATTTTTCGCCACGGCGCGGGGAAGTGAAGCCGGAGATCGCGATCTCCGCGCGCCACGTGCGGCACCACGGCATGGCCGATGCGGAACTCACGCTTTTGCACGAGATGGTGCACCAGTGGCAGCACGAATCCGGTCTGCCGCTCGGCCACGGACCCGCGTTCAGGGACAAGGCGCGTGAGGTCGGGATTCCGCCGCGGGCGACCCGGAAGGTCGACTAACGTCTCGAGGCGGCTGGTCGCTACTGTTAAGCACATGTCGACCCCAGCCAACGACGCATTCCTCGCCTCGCCGGAGCTCAAGCCCCGCGACGGCGACCTGTTCAACATCGATGCCGCGCTGACCGAAGAAGAGCGTGCGGTCCGCGATTCCATTCGCCGCTTCGTGGATGAGCGCGTGCTACCGATCATCGGCCAATGCTACGTCGAGGGAAAGTTCCCGATGGAGCTCGTTCCAGAAATGGGCGAGCTCGGTGTCTTCGGCGCGAACTTGCCGGAAGAGTACGGCTGCGCTGGGCTGAACAACGTCAGCTACGGGCTCATTATGCAGGAGCTCGAGCGCGGCGACTCCGGCGTGCGCTCGTTCGCGAGTGTGCAGGGCGCGCTCGTGATGTACCCCATCTTCGCGTTCGGCTCGGAAGAGCAGAAGCGGCACTGGCTCCCGAAAATGGCCAAGGGCACTGCGATCGGGTGCTTCGGGCTCACCGAGCCTGACTACGGGTCGAACCCGGCTGGCATGATCACGCGGGCGCGCAAGCAGGCAGACGGCTCGTGGATCCTGAATGGTGCCAAGATGTGGATCACCAACGGGACGAATGCGGTGGTGGCTGTCGTGTGGGCCAAGACCGAGGACCACGATGCCGACGGCACGAGCATCCGCGGCTTCCTCGTTCCCACCGACTCGAAGGGGTTCACGGCCAAGGACCAGAAGGGCAAGCTGTCGCTCCGCGCGAGTGACACGAGCGAACTGGTGTTCAGCGACGTGCATCTTCCCGCCGACGCGATCCTCCCCAAGTCGGGCGGGCTGAAGAGTCCGCTCCTCTGCCTGACACAGGCGCGCTACGGCATTGCGTGGGGAGCGACCGGTGCGGCGATGGCCTGCTACGAAGAGGCGCTCGCCTATGCCAAGACGCGCGTCACGTTCGACAAGCCGATCGGCGGATTCCAGATCCAGCAGGTGCGGCTCGCCGACATGATCACCGAGATCGTCAAGGCCCAGCTCGTCTCACTGCACTTGGGACGGATGAAGGACGCTGGGACGTTTACGCCCCAGCAGGTGTCGCTCGCCAAGCGAAATAACGTGAACATCGCCACCGATATCGCCCGCGAGGCGCGCCGGCTGCTCGGCGCGAACGGTATTCTCGCCGAGTATGCCAGTATGCGGCACATGGCAAACCTGGAGAGCGTCTACACGTACGAGGGGACGCACGACATTCACTCGCTGGTGCTTGGCATGGCCGTCACGGGCATGAACGCCTTTAAGTAGGGCGGTACACCGAACCGCGGAACGACTACGTTCTGGCCTTCCCGTACTTCGCCCTGAACGGCCGTAGCATCCACGCGGGCAAGAACCGGAGCATCAGCACGACCAGTTTGTACCGCCTGGTCGGGACGCACACGACCGGCCCCTTCGCCGCGAGTTGTGCCAGTGAATCGTCCACGACGCGGTCGGCGGAGAGCCAAAGGATGCGCGGGATTTTGGACTTGTCGATCCCGGCGCGGTCGTGGAATTCGGTGCGCGTGAAACCCGGGCAGAGCGCTTGAATCTGTACGCCGGTGCCCTCGAGTTCGAGGCCGAGTCCCTCGCAGAACACCCGCTCCCACGCCTTGGTGGCACAATAGTTCACGTTGCCCATCGAGTAGGTGAACGACGCGACCGACGAGACGATGATGATCTGTCCCCGGCCGCGTTCGATCATCCCGGGCAGAGCGGCGCGGGTGTGCAGCATCGGCGCCATGACATGTAGTTCCAGCATTGTCGCCTGCTCGGCGAACGGCCGGTTGACGAGGCGACCCTTGGTGCCGAAGCCGGCGCTGTGCACGAGCACGGACAGCCGTGGTTCCTGAGTGATGCGGTCGGCGACTCGGCGCATACCGTCGTCGCGGGAGAGGTCGGCCGCGAGGGCCTCGGCGTTGATGCCGTATTGCAACGCGAGCTCGTCGGCGACCGTGCCCAATCGTGTGGCGTCGCGCGCGACAAGGATCAGATCGTGTCCGCTGGCGGCGAGCCGCTGCGCGAATACCCGGCCGATGCCAGTGGTCGCTCCGGCAACCAAGGCGACGAGGCGCACGGATCCGGAATCAGCAGGTGCAGACACGGGACGACGCTCCGGAGGGGTTTCTGTACGATAAGCGTGTGCAGGCATAAAGGAAAACGGGCCAAGGAGTTTCTGGTCGCACGACGCTGTCGTCGTCTGCTGCCCGACACTAACTTTTGTGCCTCAACTCCAACACGGAATTTCCACGGTGAAGATCGCCGTTTGCATCAAGCGAGTGCCCGACCAGGACGTGCGGTTCAAGATCGCCGTTGGCGGCAAGTCCGTTGACGAAACGGGCCTCAAGTTTGACATGAGCGATTTCGATGGCTACGCTGTCGAGGTCGCGATCCAGCTCACCGAAAAGGCTGCGGCCGGCGAAGTGACGGTCGTGTCGGCGGGCCCCGATGCCGTCCAGGAGACTCTGCGTAAGGCGCTCTCGATGGGCGCCCACCGCGCAGTACAGCTCAAGCTCGACACGCCAGTGCATGATGGAGCTGCCATCGCGGCGGCCCTCGCCGCGGAACTCCAGGACGGCGGCTACGATCTCGTGCTCACCGGCCGCATGGCGGTCGACACGCAAAACCGATCAGTCGGTGCGCACCTCGCCGAACGCCTCGGACGTCCGTACATCGGAGCGATCAGCAAACTCGAGGTGGGCGGCGGCACGGTGAAGGCGCGGCGTGAACTCGAAGGCGCGTACGAGCTGGTCGAATGTGCATTGCCGGCGGTGCTCTCGATCGACGAAGGAATCGCTCGTGCGCGGTACCCTTCACTGAAGGGGATCATGGCCGCGAAAAAGAAGCCGATGGATGTGCGGCCGGCGCAGATCGGCGCGCAGCATTACGTCCTCGATCTGCTCGCCTTGCCCCCCGAACGGGCCGCGGGTCGAATCATTGGTGAGGGGCCGGGCGCCGTGCCCGAACTCGTCCGTCTTCTCAGGGAAGAGGCGAAAGTCCTGTGAGCAACGGAACCAATGTCCTCGCGTTCGCCGAATCGCGATCGGGCAATATTCGGCGTGCATCGCTTGAGACGGTCACGGCCGCCCGCCGGGTTGCCGACCAGACGGGTGGACAGGTGCACGCGCTGATCGCGGGCGCCCCTGGGATCGCCGTTCACGCCGCCAAGCTTGCCGCCCACGGAGCGGACGTCGTGCTCGTAGTCGAGCACGACGGGTTCACCCACTACAACCCCGAGGCGCTGGCGGCAACGCTCGCCGCCCGCATCGCTACCGGGTATCGGGCAGCCTTCTTTGCCGCCAGCGCGCAGGGGCACGACCTCGTTGCGCGCACGGCGGCCGCGCTGGGCGTTTCGTATGCTTCCGACGTGACGGAGTTCGTGGTCGACGGGAACACGGTCACCGTGAAACATCCCGGCTACACGAACAAGGTCATCCAGGCGTTCTCGCTCACGGCCACTCCGGCGATCATTTCACTGCGTGCCGGTGCCGTGCTGCCGATGGAAAATGCCAAGACGGGCGCTGTTGAGGCGATCACCAGCGCCATCGATCCGGCGTCGGCGCGCGTGAAGGTGACGGCCACTGAGCCGTCGGGTGGCGCGAAACTCGACTTAGGCGAAGCGCCCGTGATCATCAGCGGCGGCCGCGGCCTCAAGGAAGCCGCGAACTTCTTCCTGGTGGAGGATCTCGCGGCGGCGTTCGGCAACGCGGCCGTCGGTGCCACACGCGCGGTGACCGACGACGGATGGCGACCGCACTCAGACCAGATCGGCCAGACCGGGCGGCTTGTGAGCCCTGACCTGTACGTGGCCTGTGGCATCTCTGGTGCGATCCAGCATCTTGCCGGCATGCGCACGGCCAAGACCATTGTGGCGATCAACAAGGACCGCGAAGCACCGATCTTCAAAATGGCCGACTACGGAATTGTCGGCGACGTGCTCCAGATATTGCCGGTACTGACCGAAGCCGTGAAGCAGGCCAAGGGCTAGCTCAACACGAATCGCGCGCCGGCGCGATTCGTGGAATCCGGACCATCCGGATTCTTCCGATTCAACCGATAGGGTCGAGACACCAGCTTGACGCTCGTCAACGTTGTCTTTGCGCTGATAGTGGTCGCCGCGTTCGGGCTCTTTGCCTGGAACGTGCAGCGTCTCGTCCTCACGCTCCGGCTGGGGCGCCTCGACGATTCGCGGGCGAATGCGCCCGTCGCGCGACTCTCGAACCTGCTGCAGATCGGAATCTTCCAACGGAAGATCTTCCGCGACTCCGTGGCCGGGCCGATGCACGCCGCGATTTTTTGGGGTTTCTGCGTGCTGACGGCCGGGACGGTTGAGTTCCTTGTCGCCGGCGTGTTCCGTGGGTTCTCGTATGAGACGTTCGTGCCGTACGGGCTCTTCCAGTTCTACACGATCAACCAGGACGTGTGGGGCGCGCTGGTCCTTGGCGCGGTCGGCATGGCGCTTACTCGGCGGCTGACGAAACGCGTGAAGCGGCTGATGGGCGCCGAAACGCACCCAAACGACCCGCTCCTGATCCTGTCGTGGATCGCTGCGCTGATGGCGACGATGTTCGCGGACGAAGCGTTGGCGATGGTCGCGCATCCCGAATTTGCGGTGCCGACGCTTCGGCCAATCTCGTACCTGCTGTCGCGCGTGCTGGTCGCCGTACCGGCCGAGGCGGCGGCGAATGCCGAACTCCTGATCTGGTTCGCGCACGCGGCACTAATGCTCGGGTTTCTCAATTACCTGCCGTATTCCAAACACCTGCATGTCGTCGTGTCGCTGCCCAACGTACTGCTCTCCAACACGAGCGGTCCCGGCAAGATCGGCGTGATGTCCCTGATGGATCTCGAGGGCGACGTCGAAGTGTTTGGGGCGAAGGACGTCGACCAGCTCTCGTGGAAGTCGTTGCTCGACGGCTTTGCCTGCACCGAATGCGGACGCTGCACGAGTGTCTGTCCGGCGCACATTACCGGCAAGCTGCTCAGTCCACGTAAGATCATGATCAACGTTCGCGAGCGGGCGGATGAGCTCGCGGCGGTCCACGGTGTTGGACTGCTTGGCCGCGCGCGCGCTACCGGACTCGGCGGACTCGCGGTTCAGGGCGCCGAGCTGGTGACGGGCGTGGTCGACGCCCAGCCGCGCTCGCTCCTCGACACGTTCATTACGGAAGAGGAGCTTTGGGCGTGCACGTCGTGCCGCGCGTGTGTGCACGAATGTCCAGTCTCGATTGACCAGCTTTCGGTCATCAATGAGATGCGCCGCAACCTCGTGCTCAGCGAGTCGCGATTCCCCGAAGAGATCATGCCCGTATTCGAGTCGATGGAACAACGGGGATCGCCCTGGGCGTTCGATCCGTCGGACCGTGCGAAGTGGGCGGACGGGTTGGATATCCCGACGATGGCCGAGATGCATGGGCGCGGAGAGAAGCCCGACGTGCTCTACTGGGTTGGGTGCATGGGATCGTTCGACGACCGCGCGAAGAAGACCACGGTAGCGTTCGCAAAGATCATGCAGGCGGCCGGCGTGCGCTTCGCGATCCTCGGCCAGGAAGAGAAGTGCAATGGTGATCCGGCCCGCCGCATGGGCAACGAGTACGTCTATCAGATGCTCGCGAAGGACGCCGTCCGCGTGCTCAACCGGTACGCCGTCACCAAGATCGTCACCGCCTGCCCGCACTGCTTCCATCAGATGGGTAATGAGTTCCCGCAGTGGGGTGGGAATTACGAAGTCATCCATCACTCGACGTATATCGAGCAGCTCATGGCGGCGGGAACAGTGCCGCTGCGTCAGGACCTGCACGAACCCGTGAGCACCTTCACCTATCACGACTCCTGCTACCTCGGCCGCTACAACGAGGTGTACGACGCGCCGCGCGAAACGCTCAAGCGCGCGTTGCCGGTGATGGACCTCGTGGAAATGCCGCGCTCGCGTGACCGCGGCCTCTGCTGCGGCGCCGGCGGCGGCCGAATGTTCATGGAAGAGCACACGGGCACGCGGATCAACATGGAGCGTGCCGACGAGGCGCTGGCGACCGGAGCAACGACGATCGCCGTTGCCTGCCCATTCTGCATGACGATGATGGCCGACGGCGTGAAGGCGCGTAACGCAAACGTCGCCGTGTTGGATGTGGCCGAAGTAGTGGCCGAGCGGCTCGCGACGCATTGACCAGCCCGGTCTGACGGACGCCTCGACTAGCGGTTCGGCGAGTTGGCGGCAGGGGGTCAGCGGCATTCGTATCTTCACGGATCAGTCAGACCACGATCCCGAGGATCACAACCGCCATGCTGCTCCGCTCCCGCCTGTTCTCGGCCGCCGCCGCTCTTGCCCTGACCGCGGGCGGGATCGCCGCGCAGCTGCCCGCTGCCGCTGCACCCCAGCCGCCCCGCGGCGACTCGCTCTACTTCCAGTTCATCGGTCCCACCGACGGGGGCCGTGTGGCCGCGATCGCCGGCGTGCCGGGCGACAATAACACCTGGTACTTCGGCAACGCCTCTGGCGGTGTATTCAAGACCACCAACGGCGGCGTGACGAACGTGCCGGTGTTCGACGACCAGCCGGTACAGGCGATCGGCGCGCTGGCCGTCTCCCAGTCGCATCACGACATCGTCTGGGCAGGAACGGGCGAGCCGTGGGCGATTCGCGACGCCGACATCGCGGGCGATGGTGTCTACAAATCCACCGACGCGGGCCGTACCTGGACTAACATGGGCCTCCGCGAAACGGGGCGCATTGCACGCGTCATTATCCACCCGACGAATCCGCAAATCGTCTACGTCTGCGCGCTGGGCCGCACGACGGGACCGCAACCGGAGCGGGGCGTCTATCGCACCGCTGACGGCGGAAGCAGTTGGCGCCGGGTGCTCTTTGTAGACGAGCGCACGGGTTGCTCGGGTCTCTCGATGGATAAACAGGACACGCGGGTGCTTTACGCCGGCACCTGGGAAGTGAAAATGGCCACGTGGGCGATGATAAGCGGCGGCCCGGGCAGTGGCGTATACAAATCCACCGACGCTGGCGAAACGTGGGCGAAACTCACCCATCCAGGGCTCCCCAATTCGCCGGTCGGGAAGATCGACGTTGCTGTCGCGCCGAGCGACAGTAAGCGTGTGTATGCGCTCATCCAAACGGCCGATCAGGGTTCACTCTGGCGCTCGGATGACGCGGGCGCCACCTGGCGCGCGCAGAACTGGCAGCGCCAGCTCATCGGCCGCGCCGGATTCTATATCCGCCTCGAGGTGATGCCGAATAACCCGGACGAAATCCTCCTCGCAAATTCGAGCTTTTTTCAGTCCACTGATGGCGGCAAGACGTTCAACGAACGTCCGTGGGGCGGCGACAACCACGACATCTGGATCGACCCAACCAATGGCGATCACTTTGGCCTCACCAACGACGCCAACGCGCGGATCACATCGACGCACGGCGTACAGTTCACAGCGGTCACGCTGCCGAACGCCCAGGCCTATCATGTCTCGGTCGACAAGCAGGTGCCCTACTGGGTGCTCACCAACCGACAGGACAACGGCACGATCCGCGGCGCGAGCAACATCGTCGAGAATCCGCCGGGTGGTGGGGGTGGACGCGGCGGTGCGGGCGGTGCGGCCGCGGCTGGCGGTGATGGTCGAGCAGGCGCGCCAGCGGCTGCGGTTCCAGTTGACACCACGACGATCGACTTCGGACCGATTCCACCGGCCGCAGCTGCTGGTGGCCGCGGCGGCGCGGGCAATGCCGCCTTCGCAAACTTCGGCACCTGGGACCACGGAATAGGCGGTTGCGAAAGCGGCTTTACGCTTGCCGACTGGAAGGATCCCAACATCATCTGGGCGACGTGCTACGGCAACAAGGTCACGCGGTTCGACGCGCGCACGAAGATCGCGCGCTCAATCGCGCCGTCGGCCATTACGCTCGACTCGCCGCCGAACGAGGCCAAGTATCGCTGCCACTGGACGCCCCCGCTCGCGATCGACCCGTTCGATTCGCAGACGGTCTACTATGGCTGCCAGGTGATCTTCAAGACGTCAAATGGTGGCCAGACGTGGAAGGTCATCAGTCCCGATCTCTCCACGAAGGATCCATCCCGCATCGTCTCGTCTGGCGGCATTGTCGCCGACAACCTCGGCCAGTTCTACGGCGAGGTCGTCTTCGCGATTGCACCGAGTGCTGTGCAGCGCGGAGTGATCTGGGCGGGCACGAACGACGGAAAGGTCTGGCTGACGCGCGACGGTGGCACGGCGTGGACCGACCTCACCAAGAACATCGGCCCGAACTTCAAGCCGTGGGCGACGGTACGGCAGATCGCACCGTCACCGTTCGATGCGGGCACGATGTACTTCACGGCCGACTATCACCTGATGGACGATCGCGAGCCGTACATCTACAAGACGACGGACTTCGGCAAGAGCTGGAAGCAGGTGACAGGTGACCTGCCCAAGGGGCATCCGCTCTCGTACGCGATGTCGGTCGCGGAGAATCCCAACAAGAAGGGAATGCTGTTCGCCGGCACGGGACACGGGTTCTACTACTCGATGAACGACGGCGCCAACTGGACGCAGTTCAAAGCCGGCTTGCCGGCCGCTCCGGTGAGCTGGATCGAGACGCCGAAGGATTGGCACGATGTGGTCGTCTCCACGTACGGACGTGGCATCTACATCCTCCGCGACATCACGCCGCTCGAGGAGAAGGACAAGGCCACCGCGGCAACGGATTTCTATCTGTACACACCGCGCGTGGGCTATCGCGATGCGCGCAGCGGCCGCGCCGACGTGCAGTTCGAACTCAAGTCGGTGCCAGCGGAGATGGTCAAGCTCGAGATGCTCGATTCGGCTGGAAGCGTGATTCGCACGATGAACGGCAAAGGGCGCCCGGGTCTCAACAAGGTCGCTTGGAATCTGCGATACGACCCGCCGAGGCAGGTGGAAATGCGCCACACCCCGCCCGAGCAACCTTTCATCTGGGACGACCCGCGATTCGTCGGCAAGGAAACCCGCGGCGTCTTCCACTGGGGCATCCAGGGGCCGCAGACGAACGGACCGCTGGCGGCACCGGGCCGGTACAGTGCGCGGGTCACGGTGAACGGCAAGTCGCAGATCCGACCGTTCACGATTCTGCTCGACAAGGACGTCGCGCAGCCGGCGGCCGACCTGGCGGCGTCGACCAAGGCGCAGATCAAGGTGCGCGACGACATGAATGCCGCGGTCGAGATGATCAATCGTATTGAAGTGATGCGTCGCCAGATCGAGGATGTCGTGAAGGCCGACACTACGAAGGCCGATGCCAAGACGGCACTCCGGGCGCTCGACAAGCAGATCAAGGAGGTCGAACTCCAGCTCTTGTCGAACGCCGACATGCTGAGCGACGACAAATATTTCTCCGAGAGCTACAAAATCTATATGAAGCTCATCTGGCTGAACGGCGACATCGGGACCGGTGCTGGTGATGTGGCCGGCGGCGCGGACTTCAAGCCAACCGATGCATCGCTGGACCATCTGGCCGGTATCGAGAAGGACCTCAAGGCGGCGACCTCCGATTTCAAGAAACTGATGGACAAGACCATCGCCGACTTCAACAGGCTATGGGCGGGAAAGCTGAAGCCGATCACGGACGCGAAGATCGCGATGTAGAGGCTCCGGATACGGAATAACGACAGGGGGAACGACCACGGACGATTCTCGTGGCCGTTCCCCCTGCCGGTGACTGTAACTTAAGGCCTGATCTCCGCACCGGCCCGGTAGTAATCGCCGAGGAGATGCTCGGCGAAGTACTCCATCAGCTGCCGGTTGAAGTACGGCTGCATCGGGCCGTACCCGTGTGGCTGGCCGGGCAGCAGGATGAAGTCGAACCGCTTGTTCGCCTTGATCAGCGCGTTCACCATCCGAATCGTGCCGCCCGGGTGGACGTTGTTGTCCATATCGCCCGTGGCGAGGAGGATCCGTCCCTTCAGGTTCGGCGCGAGATCGATGTTCGTCGGCACGCGGATCTGGTACCGCAGTGAATCGTCGACATAGCCGGTGTCGGCCGGTGACGCCGGTCCCGCGATGCGTCCCTGCGCGGCGCCAGTTGCTCCCGTCGCGCCGCCCGCGCCGTTCGCAGCGCTCGCTCCGCCAGCCCCGCCCCCGCGCCCACCGCGGCCAGAGCTGGCACCCGCGGCAATCGTGCGGAGTCCGTGATACTGCTCACTCCAGTTCTGGTTGTAGATGTTGTTGTCGTGATTGCCAGAGCTCGACACGCCGACCTTGAAGAAATCGTTGTACGGCGGCGTCATCATGGCCGCGGCGGTCAGGAATCCTCCACCGGAGTGGCCGAAAATGCCCACGCGGTCGATGTCGATCCACGGATGCTTGGCGGCGAGCTGCTCAATGCCCGTCTTTTTGTCGGCCAGCGCATAGTCGCGCATGTTGTAATAGCTGAAGCTCTGGTATGCGTTCGACCGGAGCGGGTTGCCGCCGCGGTTGCCGAGCTGGATGACGATGAACCCAAGCTGCGCGAGCTGCTGCGGGACGCCGCCAGCCGCAAAGGGGATGTTCACGCCTTCGGTCTGCGGGCCCGGATAGACGTGCGCGATGATCGGATACTTCTTCGTCGAGTCGAAATCGAACGGTTTCCACATGTTGCCGTAGATGTCGGTCACGCCGTCGGCGGCTTTCACGAGGAACTGCTCGGGCGGCTTCCAGCCGGCGGCCTTGATGCCGGACAGGTCGGCCTCCTCGAGGTCCATCACGGCCTTGCCCGTCGCGTCGCGGAGCACCGCCTTCGGTGCGAACTCAATGCGCGACGCGTTGTCGACGAAGTACTTCTTGCTCGGGCTCAGCGTGGTCGTGTGGTTCGCGTTGCCCGGATCGAGCAGCGCGAATCCCGTGCCGTCGCCATTCACGCGATAGGTGTGCCGATAGTAGACGTTTTCGCCCGGCTCACGTCCCACGCCGGAGACATACACGACGCCGGCGATGGTATCGATGTCGGTGATCTGATCAGCGCGCCACGCACCGTCCGTGAGCGGCTTCTTGAACGTGCCGTTGTGGTCGTAGAGGTAGTAGTGGCCCCATCCTGTCTTTTCCGACCACCAGACGATGTCGCCGCCGGTCTTCACATACCGCACCTGCGGCGTCTCGAGATTCGCGTTCTCGACTGCGTCGGTAATCAGCGTCCGCGTCGCGCCGGTCGCAAGCGTCAGTTCGATCAGCTCGAGGTTCCGCTGCGGCCGGTCGCGCCGCACGAGCCGGAGTTTCTCGGAGCCGATCGTCCAGTGGACGTTGAAGATCCGTTCGTCGCGCCACTTTTTGATGTTGACGGTCTTCACGGCGGCGTCGCCCTTCTTCCAAGAATAGAGCTCGACCTGCCCGACGGCTTCCTCGCCGGGCATCGCATAGCTGTAGGAGCTGAGTGACGGGCGCGGATCGGTCAGGACGTTGACCAGGTAGAGCTCCTTCACCTTCCGCTGGTCCTGGCGCTGGATCACGAACGCCTTCGAGTCCGGCGACCAGGTCACGTTCGCGCGCACGCGGGGATCGCGATTGGCCGCGCCGCCGCGACCACCGCCGCCCTGCTGCTCGTCCTGCTGCGTCGAGTCCTGCACCGCCGTTGTGTCGCGGAAGCCGAAAGTGCGATTCTTTTCGCCGTCGGTGGAAATCTTTACCGTGTCGGTCTTTGCCTTCTCGACGAGGTAGAGGTTGTGGTCGCGTGCGAAGACGAACATGGAACTGTCGGGCGACCAGTTCCGGAACTCGGGTGTGGCGCCCCCGCGGCCGCCGCCACCCTGACCACCGCCGCGGCTGCCAGCGCCACCTTCCTCGCGTTCTTCATCGGCGACGATCGAATCGGCACGGATCGGGCGGCCGAGATGTGACAGCGTTTCCGTCGCCAGATTCCACTCGTACCGCGATGCCATCGTCCCGGTGTCTGTGTTGAAGCGGAATCGCTTGTGGTCCTTTACCCAGATGATGGTCGTGAATGGCAGCGAGTTCGCGTCGTATGGCTTCTTGTGCAGCGTCGCCAGCTGCGCTGCGAGCTTGGCGTGATCGAACAACGGCTTTTTGGCCTTGAGCGCTGGCACGATGAGCACGAAGGCGTTGCCGTTGCGATCCTTCCAGTTGTACCACATCGAATCGGTCTTGCCGATCCAGCGCGCCTGCAGGGCGGTGCTGTAGGTGATGCGGTTCAGCGCCGGCGTGCCAAACTTGTTGGCGAGTTCCCAGTTGGCCTTGACCACGGCCTCTCTGGGCTGCTGCGCCGAAAGCGCGGTGACAGCGAGCGTTGCGGTGGCGGCCGCGGTGGCGGCGGCGCGGAAGACGGCACGGATCATGCGATGCTCCTCGTGATGCACGGGGGGGGGGGGACGACGCTGTAGAAGATGCGCGTCTACGGCCCACGGCGCGAGGGATCGCCCCAGCCGCACTCGCGGTGCTAGCTAGAGTAGTACGCCGCGTTCTCTTGGATGTACCCCTCGGTGAGGTCGCAGCCGAACGCCGTCGCCTCACCGGAACCGACAGCGAGCGCGATCTCGATGGTCACAACCTCGACGCTGAGCGTGGCACGGACGACTGCATCGTCAAATGTGCCCCGCGTACCCCCAACCACCACCGGGTATCCGTTGATCCACGCATCGGTTGTGGATCGGTCGATTGTCACGTCGAAGCATTTCCCGATCGCCATCAACAGGCGACCCACATTGGGATCTGCGCCCGCGACCATCGTCTTCACGAGCGGGGAGTTCACCACCGATTTCGCGATGGTGCGCGCTTCGGGCGTGGTCTTCGCGCCACGCACCGTCACCGTGATCAGGTGTTTCGCGCCCTCTCCGTCCCGCGCGATCGTTTGGGCCATCCGAATGCAGCCGGCGGTGAGCGTGGCTTCGAACGCCGTCGCGTCCACCGCGCCAGCCAGTCCGTTCGCCAATAGCGCGCAAGTGTCCGACGTGCTTGTGTCCGTATCAATCGACAGCATGTTGAACGAGACCTCCACGGCGCGCCGCAGCATCGCATCGAGGGTCACGGCGTCGAACTGTGCGTCGGTGAAGATGTAGACCAGCATCGTCGCCATGTTCGGCTCGATCATCCCGGCGCCCTTCGCGATCCAGGTGATCGTCGCACCGCCAACACGCGCCGACAGCGCCTTGGGATGCGTGTCCGTCGTCATGATGCCGTACGCGCCCGGCATGGGGTCGGTGCCCAGCTCCGCTGCCATGCCTTGGATGCCGGTTTCGATTTTCTCGATCGGGAGCGGCACGCCGATCACGCCAGTCGAGCTGACCAGCACCTTGCCGGCCTCTGTGCCGATCTCTGATGCGGCCGCGGCCGCCATCCGGCGCGCGAACTGTACACCCGCCTCGCCGGTCGCGACGTTGCTCACCTTGCTGTTCACGACCACGGCGCGGAGCACGCCGGCCTTGATGGTCTCGCGTCCGAGGATCACCGGGGCGCCGGGAAACTGGTTGCGCGTAAACAGGGCCGCCGCCGCGCAGTCGACGTCGCTCACGAACAGGGCAAGATCCTTGGCTTCTGGCTTGAGCCCGACGTTACGGCTTGCGCAACGAAATCCGCGGGGCAGGGCTGGCGTCGTGTCGAATGTCATAGTTGGAACAGAATAATAATAGACGCCGCACGCACCCCCCGTGCGCTCTCATCCACGGCCGTCTCGGCGCTCATGCGGTGTCGGCCCGTACTGGTCCTGCGCTCGCGCCGCGTAACCCATTGTGGCACTTTCATGGAAACGACACTCCACCCGAGGATCTTTCCATGCTTGTCCGGTCCCGATTCGCTGTTACGGTCACCGCCATTATCGCGCTCGCGACCACCGCGCTCGCCCAGCGCGGCGGCGCCGACGCGCAGCCCGGAGCGGGCGGCCAGGCACAGTGGGATGTCACGCTCGCGCGCGGCAAGACGCGCGATATTGACTTCACCACGAGCGAAGGCACGTGGACGGCCGTGGACATCTCGCCAGACGGCAGCTGGATCGCCTTCGATCTACTCGGCCACATCTACCGGATTCCCGCGGCCGGCGGCGCAGCGACGGTGCTTACGCAAAATAGCGGCGTCGCGCTCAACTTTCAGCCGCGCATCTCGCCCGACGGCAAGACGATCGCGTTCATCTCCGATCGCCGTGGCCAGTACAACCTCTGGGTGATGAATGCCGACGGGTCGAATCCGCATCCGGTGCTCAACGATCTCAATGCGACGGCCTACGAACCGGCGTGGACGCCCGACGGGAACTACGTCGTGATCCGCAAGGGCGGCCGTGGCGGCGGAGAAGGCGGCGGCGGAGCAGCCGGCCTCTGGATGTATCACAAGGACGGTGGCCAGGGCGTACCGCTCGTGGCCGGTGCAGGCGGAGCCGGTGCGGCTGGCAATGGGCCGCCGTCGTGGCCGAGCGTCTCGAGTGACGGCAAGTACCTGTACTACCAAGTCACGATGACCTCCGAGAGCGCGCAGCTCGTCGCGGGCTCGATCCAGCTCCGTCGCTTCGAGTTCAAGAGCGGCGACATCGTGGACATCACCGCCGGTGAGAGCAACGGCGCTGCCGCGGGGAGGTTCTCGTCAGGCGGCGGCGCCGCACCCGAGATCTCGCCCGATGGGCGCTGGCTCGCCTTCATCCGTCACATTCCCGACGGACTGCTCGAGTACAAGGGCCACAAGTACGGCCCGCGTAACGCACTGTTCCTCCGCGATCTGAAAACTGGCGCCGAGCGGATGCTGATGGACCCGGTCGAGCCGCTGGTTACATCGGGCTCCAAGACACTCGGTGTCTTCCCGCGCTACAGGTGGGCGAAGGACGGCCAGAGCATCGTCTTGATGCAAGGCGGAAAGATTCGTCGTCTGGATATCGCCACCAAGGATGTCGCGACGATTCCCTACACGGCCACGGTCCATCGCACGATCTCCGAGATGGCGCGTCGCGAGTTTCGCCTCACAGAGGGCCCGGTCGCAGCGAAGTTCTTCCGCTGGCCAAGCTCGTCACCCGATGGGCGCACGATCGCATTCCAGGCGGTCGGCCGCATCTACACGCAGACTGGCGCGACGGGCGCGCCAAAACGTGTCACGGATGGGGCGTTCACACCAATCGAATATTCGCCGACGTGGAGTCCGGATGGCCGGTCGATCGCATTCGTGACGTGGGACGATACGGGGCGCGGAAATGTGTGGAAGGTCGCGGCCGCCGGCGGAATGCCGCAGCGCGTGACGCGTGAACCAGGCGACTACGTAAATCCTGTCTGGAGTCCTGATGGCCGTACGCTCACGGTCGCGCGTGGCGAAGGTGCCACGGCGCGCGGCCGCACGCTCACGCACAACGCCTGGTACGATCTCATCTCGCTCAATGCGCACGCTGCCGCCGGTGATACCGGCATGGTGCTCGCGACGATTCTGCGTCCGTCCGGGAGCGCCATCGGCGGCGAAGCCCGCAGACAGCTCGTGCGCCCGTCGTACGGACCGGAAGGGCGCGTCTTCTGGATTGATGAAAAGGGCGCAGCCCCGAGCGCGGCCGGCGCCGGCGGTCGCGGCGGTACGGCATTGATGTCCGTGAAGCCCGATGGTAGCGACAAACAGGAGCACCTCTCGTTTCCGGCGGCCGACGAAATCGTGCCGTCGCCCACCGGTGAGTACGTCGCGTTCCAGGAAGGCGACAACGTCTATGTCGCACCGATGGCGTGGGGCGGCATCGGCGGCGACGTGCAGCGTATTGAGAAGCGTCGCGGTCAGTTCCCGGTGACGCAGCTGACCCGTGACGGCGGCCTCTTTCCGCGCTGGCGCAACGCCACGACGCTTGAGTATGGCAGCGGTGAGCGCTTCTTCGTGCATCATATGGAAACGGGCCGCACCGACACGCTCAAGCTTGCCGTCTCGGTGCCGCGCGCGATTGCCGCTGGGAGCGTCGCGCTCACCAACGCGCGCATCGTCACGCTCAATAAGCGCCAGGTGATCGAAAAGGGCACGATCGTCGTGAAGGCCGGCCGGATCAGTTGCGTGGGTACCTGCTCAACGGCTGGTATCGACAAGATCGTGAACGCGAATGGCAAGACGATCATCCCCGGTTTCGTGGACATGCACGCGCACCACTACCGCGAGTGGCGCGGCATGCGGCCCACGCACGACTACGAACAGGCCATCTATCTGGCCTACGGCGTCACCACGACGACCGACGTCTCCATGTACTCGCAGAACATGTTTCCGACCGCCGAGTTGATCGAGGTGGGCGAGATGATTGGGCCGCGCGGGTTCAGTACGGGCGACAACATCACGGCCGGCGACGCATCGCGCGCGAATGAGATGAATACTCCCGCCGATGCTCTCTCTGCTGTCCGCAAGATGGCCGACTGGGGCGCGGTCTCGATCAAGCAGTACGCCCAGTCGCGACGCGATCAGCGCCAGTGGATGGCCGAAGCCTCGCGCACGGTCGGCATCAACGAGACCTCCGAGGGCGGCCACTTCTTTGAGAACCTCGGCTTCATTATGGACGGGCAGACCGGCTGGGAGCATAGCTTCAGCGAGCTGCCGATGTACTCCGACGGCGCGAAGTTCCTTGGCAAAGCGGGCGCCACCTACTCACCAACTCTCGTGGTTGCGGGCCCCAGCGCGTGGAGCATCGAGTACTGGTTCCAGGAGAGTGACGTCTGGAAGGATCCGAAGCAGCGTCTCTGGTTCCCGTGGCGCATGCTCGTGCCACAGACGCGCGTTCGTTGGCAGCGACCCGCGACCGACTACAGTTATCCGCTGGTCGCGCAGGCGATGGCCGACATTATCGCCGAGGGTGGCTGGGGCGCCATCGGTTCACACGGCGAACAGCACGGCATCGCCCCGCACTGGGAGGTCTGGATGGGAGCGAGCGCGCTCGGCACAATGGGCGCGCTTGAGGTAGCCAGCCTGCACGGTGCGCGCTTCCTCGGCGCCGACAAGGACCTCGGCTCGATCGAAGTCGGCAAGATCGCAGACCTCATGGTGCTCAATAAGAATCCGCTCGACAACATCCGCAACACGATCGACGCACAGTACGTAATGAAGAGTGGAACGCTCTACGATGCCATGTCACTCGACCAGCTCTGGCCAAAGGCCGTGCCATTCGGGCCCAAGTACTGGGCGAACGACGAGGTCATGCAAATGAACACGAAGAAGACGGATACGTTCGACAGGCCGAAAAAACCGTAGGGCCGGCCGTCGCCGGCAGCGCTACGCTGCGCGCGCTCGGATCTCGTAGATCGTGATGACCGGGTTGATGATTCCGTCCTGATACGGGGCCTTCAACCGTTCACTGATCAACAAGTTCTGGGCCGCGCATGCGGCCTTGAAGTCGTCGAGTCCGACGCGCCCCGGATCGGCGAACAATGCGGCGCCACCCGGGACCAAGGATGCCGTGATGATCGCAGCCAGTAATGGCGCGTACTCTTTTTCGTACAGCACGTCGGACGCGACGACGACGTCAAAGCGGCCGATGTCATCCGGCCACGACCGCCAATTCGCAAGCCGGGCCACCGGTTCGCGGCCCGTCGCAGCGATCGCGTTGCGCCGGGTGAACAGCAGCGCGTCGGCGTAGTAGTCGGTGGCCGTGACCGTGTGGCCCGCGCGCATGGCCGCAATCGTGACGAGGCCAAGCCCGCAGCCGAGCTCCAGCAGTCGGCCGGGGGTCGGAGCAAGCGTCGAAATCAGTCGGGCAAAGTCGCGCGATGACGGCCAGATGTCGGCCCAGTACGGCAGTCGCTCATCCATCACGTAGTCGGCTTCGCTGATCAGGTCGTCTGCGTTGCGCGGATGCAGCAGCTGTACGGGGCCGCCGGGCAGTTCGATCATGGTCAAACCGGTCGTGAAGCGTGCGTCGATCGCGGCGAGGTCGGCCGGGAGCGTGGTCGCTGGCACAGCCGCATTCCCTGTTGCGGGGTTGGTCATACGCCGGCGGCTTCAGGTGGCAGGACGAACTCCGCATCGAATCCCAAGGGAATCGCCTGCAGTTCTGTACCGGCCGTGACCTGTACTGTGCCGCGCGGCACCACGACCAGCGCGTTGGCCAGTGCCATCGAGGAAAGAACTCCAGAACTCTGCGGTCCCGTGAGTCGCGCGCTCAGTGATCCGTCCCGCTGCCGCGTCACGACCGCCCGCAGAAAATGTGTCAGTTCCGCGCCGAGGGTGATCGGCGCGTCGATCCGCACGGTCATCCGTGCGCGTTGCAGGGCGGAATGGCCGCGCATCTTTCGGATGGCCGGTCGCGCGAAGAGCTCGAAGGTCACCATCGTGGACACGGGATTGCCTGGGAGGCCGAGCCACGGCGTGCCGGCGAGCATGCCAAACCCGATCGGCGCGCCAGGTCGCATACGCACGCGCCAGAAATTAAGCGATGCGCCGAGCTCCTCGAGTACTTCGCGGACGTAGTCGAACGCGCCAACGGAGATACCGCCCGACGTGATAATCAGGTCGCAGCCCGGCGGGCTCAATGCCCGTCCGAGATGCTCGCGCAGCGATTCCTTCGTGTCGGCGGCGATCCCGAGCACGACTGGCTCCGCGCCGGCCTCGATCACCAGCTCGCGCAGCGTCACGCTGTTCGACGACACGATCTTGCGTCCAGCGAGCACTTCGTCAAATCGGTCCGGTGTCACGAGTTCGTCGCCCGACGAGAGAATCGCGATGCGCGGTTTGCGAAACACCTCGACTGCCGTCGCGCCGATCGCGGCGAGGACGCCGAGTTGGGCGGGGCCGAGCGTGACGCCTGCGGCGAGTGCATCGGCGCCGGCCAGGATGTCTTCGCCAAGCGGGCGGACGTTTTTGCGGGCATCGCGGTTGAGCCGGATCTCCACCGCCGTGATCCCGGCGTCCGTGTCTTCGACGCGCACGATCGTGTCGGCGCCTTCTGGTACCGGCGCGCCCGTCATGATCCGGATGGCTTCGCCACCGGCCAAAGGGCGCGACGGAAACTGTCCTGCCGCCACGGTCTCGGTCACGCGAAGATGCGCCGGCAGCGATGCAATATCAGCGGCACGTACGGCGTATCCGTCCATGGCCGAGTTGTTCCAGGGCGGTAGCGAGACCCGCGAGGCAACGGCCGTCGCCAGCACGCGCCCGCGCGCCTCCGCGAGCGTAATCTGTTCCGTGCCAAGGCGGGCGACGCCAGCGATCACCCGAGCGATCGCGTCCTCCACGTCGAGTGGCTGTTTTTGCGGCGGCGTGGCCGGACGTTCCACAGTCACGTGCTACCTCAGGGGCCGCGGACGCTCGGCGAGCATCACGAGGATCGCATCCTGTACCCGCTCCACGTCGCGATTGGCGACCGTGAAGTTGTTGCAGAGGAAGCTGAACTCGAGCAGGCGCCCGTCGGCGGTCGTGACGTAGCCCGAGAGCGACCGCGCCTTGTCGACCGTGCCCGTCTTGGCGTGCACGTTGCCCTGCGCCGGCGTGTTCCGCATGCGTAAGGCGATGGTCCCATCAACGCCCGCAATCGGGAGTGCCTCGTACCAGTCGTTGAAATGCGGACCAACGCGCATCACCTCGAGGATCCGGATGATGGTCTCGGGCGATACGTAGTCGTGGCGCGACATCCCGCTCCCATCGCGCACGGTGAACCCGAGGGTGTCGATGCCCCAGGCCCTGAGCTGGCGCTCGACGACGCGCCGGCCGCTGTCCGCCGTTCCCGCACCACCCTTTTCGCGGCCGAGTGTTTTGAACAGGAGTTCGGCCACCTGGTTCTGCGAGGGTTTCATCATGCGAGTGAGGATCACGCGAAGCGGCGGCGAGCGCATCGCGAAAATCGGCGGCAGTCGCGTGGCGCTGGCAACGTGCACCGTGTCGACGAGGCCGGTCATTGTCACGCCGCGTTCGACGAACGCGTTGCGCAACGCGGCGAAAAACGCACCACGTGGGTCGCGGATGGCGATCGCTCTGACGGCGGTATCGCCCGGAAACCGTCCCCGCAGCACCCGGGTCATCCCTTCGTTGACGAATAGGTCCTGCACGCAGGCGGCATAGGGCTCGTTGAGATCGTCGAGCTCCCACCCGAACCCGCATGCGCCATCGGTGAATGGCGAGCTGCCGCGCAGGACCGAGCCGGTGATGTGGCGCACGCCGTGCGCGATCAGCGAATCAGCCATCGCACGAAACGCGTTACGGTGATCACCGTTCCACATCGTGTCGGAAAAGGTCGGGTCGCCCGATGGTGTGATCACGAGGTCACCGTCGAGGACACCCCCGGCGATCCGGCCGTTGGCAGAGAACTGCGTGCGGAACCGGTAGTCGGGGCCGAGCTGCGTCAGCGCGGTGGCGCCGGTGAGGAGCTTCTGGTTCGACGCGGGCATGAACAGCTTGCCGGCATTGTGCGAGTAGAGCGTGTCGCCGCTCGTTGGATCGACGATCAATACGCCCCAGTGCGCGTTTCTGAATTCGGGTCCCTTGACCATCGAGTCCACGATCGCCGAGAAGCGCGCGAGCGAGAGCGGCGTGGTGCGGAGCGGGGCTGGCGCGCTGCCCACAGACGCTCCAACGCAGGCGGCGACTGCCACGAGCGCGCAGGTCAGGAGGGCGTGTATCGCGCGCCTCCCTCTTTGAGTCGTCGGCGTCACGTGCCCCACTGCGCCGCGATGGCGGCCGCACGGTCGAGATCAGCGGGGGAATTCACATTGAAGAAGATGTCATCCGGGTCGCCCCATGACGAGGCGTCTACTGTGACCAACCGGAGCTGGGTGCCCAGCGCGCCGACCCGTCCGTCGTGTGCGTCGAGCAACGATTCCACCGCATGAATCGCCTCCGCCGCGATCCAGCAGCAGAGCGGCTCAAATCCCCACGGTGACCGGCTCACCGGCGCCGCCATCCCTGCGCCCTCGAGTTCCCCGGCATCGCGCAGCGCGCGCAGCAACGGGCCGGGAACAAACGGGGCATCCCACGGGAGCACCAGCAGGTCCGTGCCGCTCGCGCGCATCGCCGCGTGAATCCCGCTGAGTGCGCCGAGGCCGGGTCGCGCGTCGCAAACGATTGGGACGCTGGGAATCCATTCGGTCGCGGCGGCGTCGTTCGCCACGACGATGAGCGAATCAGTCGCCTCGCGCAATGCGTGCGCCACGCGATCGATGATGCGGGCACCGTTCACCACTGACAATCCTTTTGCCGTGCCACCCATGCGCGACGACTGTCCGCCCGCGAGGATCGCGCCGGTGCAGCAGCGCTCGATCATGCGGGTTCAGCCCATTCGGCGCTGAGGGTGTCGTCTTCAGCCACGCGTACACGCTGCACGCGCGCGCCGTGAGCATTGGCGCGTACCAGCGCGAGACCGACGCGGGACGCGATCAGCCGTGCGAGCTCCTCGCACGTCGGGATGAGGTTACCGGGTTGAAACTCGGCTGCGTCGTTGAGCGACCGGTTGTGGAATGGTCGCACGACCTCCTCATCGAGTATCCGGTCAAGCAGACCCAGATCCAGCACCATGCCAGTATGGGGGTCGATCGTGCCCGCGATCGTCACGTCGCAGCTGTAGTCATGTCCGTGGGGTTTAGGCGCGGCGCAGGCGCCGAACACCGAGTTGTTTACGACATCGTCCCATTCCGGGCGATGGTACCGATGGGTGGCGCTGAACCGCACCCGGCGTGTCAGGGTGGCGCGTGCCTCCGGGGCGCGTTCGTTCGTGCCGACCGCGCCCGGTTTGGTCACCGGAACAGCCCCCATGTATACGAGAAGGTGATCGCACGGTTCGTGGTCAGCGGCGTGAGCGATCCCGTGGCACGGATGGCGGCGTTGTCGGACGCGGTCGTCACCCGGAACGTCTCTGGGTACCGCACTTGGTAGATGAGCCAGCCGAGGTCGAGCCGAAAATCGCCGTTCTTGCCGGTCGGCATGCGGGCGCTGAGTCCGTACGAATAGACCACGCTCGCACCTGGCGCGTACTTGCCCGCATCAAAATGGTTCGCGACGCCTGCAATGACGCCGATCCCGATGTTCACAAGGGGCTGGACGCCGTGCCAGGTGCGCTCACCGGTCAGACTGATCTGCAGGCTCGCGTCGCCACCGATCTGGTTTGCCGTCGCGGTGCCCGCGGCTCGGTTCGCCGCCGGCGCGTTCGGGTCCACCACGTCGTGATCGGACTTCATACCGAACATCCGCAGCGAGAGGTAGGCCGGTGCGCCCATGATCAGGTCGTACCGCACGCCGAACAGCGGTGCCGAGTGGGCCCGGACACCGGCCGGATCGCGGCCCGTCGCGAGCCATCCCGCGAACACGCCGAATCGCTGACCGTCGTTGAGATCGTGGATCACGCTCTCGGTGGGCAGTCGCCCAACGACCTGTTGCGCCGACGCCGGCGCGGCGAGCATCGTCGCCGCGGACATCAGAGTCGTGAATCCAGCCACCATACGAAACGTCTTCATGCCACCGCCGGGTTAAGCAGGTTGCGACCCGTCATCTCGACCGGCTGATCGACGCCGAGGAGATGGAGAATCGTTGGACCAATGTCGCAGAGTGCGCCGCCGGAGCGCAGGGGTGCCGTCGTCGCACCGGCCGCCGGATCAACGAAGACCAGCGGCACGGGATTTGTCGTATGGGCGGTATGGGGTCCGCCGGTCGCAGGGTCAATCATCATCTCACAATTCCCATGGTCAGCCGTGATCAGTAGTCGCGTGCCCGTGCGCTGCGCGCTCGCGACGATCCGCGCCAAGCTTTCGTCCACGACCTCGCAGGCCCGCAGGGTGGCGGCAAAGTTGCCCGTATGTCCTACCATGTCACTGTTCGCGTAGTTGCATAAAGTGAACTGGTGGCTGCGCGCCTCGATCTGCGAGCAGAGGACGTCGGTGATCTCCGGTGCGCTCATCTCGGGCGCGAGGTCGTACGTCGCCACCTGTTGGCTCGGCACCAGAATGCGCTCCTCGCCTGTGTAGGGTGTCTCGACACCGCCATTGAAAAAATAGGTGACGTGCGCGTACTTCTCCGTTTCCGCCGTCCGCAGCGTAGTCATCCCCGCGTCGCGCAGCACCTCGGCGACGATTCGAGTCATCGAAATCGGTGCGAAGGCGGCCGGTACCGGCATGGTCGCGTCGTAGCGCGTCATCGTGGCGAGATGGATCTTCGGCCGCGGGCCGGTGGGGAACCCGTCGAACCCGTCGACCACCATCGCGCGCACGATCTGGCGCATCCGGTCCGCGCGATAGTTCCAGGTGATCACGGCGTCGCCGTCGCGAATGGGCGCCACGGCCACTCCGTTGGCCGCGATCGTCACGGGCTGCACGAACTCGTCCGTCTCGCCGCGCGCGTACGCATCCCGGATCACCTGCAGCGGGTCGGTCGCCTGCGGCGCCGTCCCGTCGACCGACGCGCGGTACCACTGCTCGATGCGCGGCCAGCGATGGTCGCGGTCCATGCCGTGGTAACGCCCACCGACACTCGCGATGACGGCCGTTCCCCTGATCGCGTCTGCCAGCTGGGTGAGGTAGCCGAGGCCCGACGTGGGCATCGTGTCGCGGCCGTCGAGTAAGCAGTGCAGCGCGATCCGAGGCACACCCTCGCGGCGCGCCAGTTCGACGAGCGCGAGCGCGTGCGCCTGATGCCCATGCACGCCGCCGTCGCCGACCAGCCCCATCAGGTGCAGCGTGCCGCCGCTCTGCTTGGCGAACGCGCAGGCGGAGCGCAGTGTCTCGTTCTGGAAGAACTCGCCGTGCGCGATGGCCTCGGCGATGCGCGGGAGGTCCTGCATTACGACGCGGCCAGCGCCCAAGTTCATGTGTCCGACTTCACTGTTCCCCATCTGGCCGTCGGGGAGCCCGACCGCGCGCCCCGACGCGTCCAGCAGCGTGCGTGGCGCGCCGGCCCACAGACTGTTCCATACCGGCACGCGCGCGTGCGCGATCGCGTTGCCCTCACGCTCGGGGCGATAGCCCCAGCCATCGAGGACGACGAGCACCACAGGGCGCTGGGTGGCGCGAGACATGGTAGGCCGGAAGCCGGTGAAATGTTATGTCGCGCCGTCAGCGACCGGCGGCGCGGCAGCGGATCGATGACCGCTGCCGCCAGTGCGGATTGCCGACGGCCTGTGACAGGGTGTGACAACAGGCGACGCGCGATGCAATGTAGTTTCCGTGACACAGCCCTTCCAGCGATGCGCTTCGCGACCCTGACCCTCTTTGCCGCCCTGGCGGCCACGACCTCGCCACTTCTGGCCCAGGTCCAACTGGTCGTTTCCGCTGACTTGCGCGCGAAACCGGGCGGGCCAGCGGTTGCGCTGCTCTCACCGGGAACGCGACTCACCACCGGCGCGACCAGTGGCGCTGAAACGCTCGTGACTTTCGAAGGGTGGGTCGACGACTCGAGGCTCGGCGGGCGGCGCGACAGCTTTCCAGCCTCTGTTTCTAGTCGGCTGACGCTGCGGGTCCGCTCCCAACCCTCGACAAAGGCCACGATCATCGCCGTTCTCCAGCCCGGTGCCGGCCTCCACATCGTCTCTCGTCAGGGGAATTGGACGCGCGTGCGCCGTGCGGCGTGGATCCGTACTGCCGTGTTGCAGCGCGCGGTCGCAGGAGCGCGCGCCGTCGCGGGCCCAGCCCCCCCAGAAACCGCGCCTCAGGCGTCAGCAGGTCCACCCGCGCCGGCCCAAAACAAGGCAAACGCCGCGGGTGAGTCCGCCGCGATTGCGTCCACTGGTGCTCGCTTCCGCGACCTACCGGTCGGGCGCGTGCTCGGCAGCATCGCTGGCGGGAGCACCGTCGAGGTGATGGCCCGCGAGTCCGGCTGGGTGCGTGTGCGCGCCGATGGCTGGATCGCCGAGAAGGACCTCGTGACCGGTGCCAGCGTGGCACCGCCAAGCCTGACCGCTGCGGACCTCCGCGCCGATCCGCAAGCGATGAAGGGGCACGTTGTGCAGTGGGATGTCGAGGTGATGGCGTTCCAGATCGCCGACCCGCTGCGCGTTGAGTTGGCCCGCGAAGAACCCTATCTGCTCGTGCGCGGCCCCGGCGCAGAAAACGCACTGCTGTACCTCGCGGTACCCGAAATGCTGCTCACTGAAGCGCGTGCGCTTGGCCCCCTCGCGAAAATCACCGTCACCGCGCGGGTGCGCAGTGGACGCAGCGAGCCGGCTGGCACGCCGATTCTCGATCTGCTTGCAATGATCAAGCCCCGTGACTAGTCACCTCATCCCGCCCGACCGCCGCGACGAGCGCTGGTCGGTTCGCCAGGCCGTGGTGCTCGGCATCGTCGCGGTCGCCGTCGTCGCGGTCCTTGTCACCTTCCCGCCGCATCGGCTCCTCGGCTCCGTCTTCGACGAAGCCGCTGCGCCGCTTGCCCTGTCGCCCGACGCGCGCGGCGCGAGCGGCGAAGTACGCCTGCAGCTCAAGATGCCCGGCGAGTCGTTCGATTTTCCGATTCAGCTGGCGGCCAGCACGACGGCGGCTCGATATCAATGGGTGCGCGCCGCCGATTCAGGCGCCGTCGCGCCGGACACGCAACTCATCGGCAGAAACGTGCGCGCGCCGTCCAAATCCGGGCTCTTCCATCTGGCCGTGACCGCCGACGGCCAGCGCACCATCGTTGGCGATGTCGTGGTCGGGGTGTTGGTGCCATTTTCGGAAAAACTCGGTTCGAGCTTGAACGGATATCGGATCGGCACCTACACCTGGGAGCGCGCGCGCGGCGATGTCACCCCGCCTCCGCCCGGCTTCGTGGAAGTCTGGGCCGACGATGCGCCACTCTGGGTGAGCGATCACCTGCAGCTCGCCGATTTTCTGACGCACGACGCCCAACAGGACCGCTGGCCCAAGTACCTCGCCCTCGATCCGCGGATTCTCGATAAAGTCGAACTCGTGCTCAACCGCCTCGGTGCCCGCGACCGCGTGTTCACCGTGGACGTGCACTCGGGCTTCCGTACGCCGTTGTACAATCGCCGCGTGCCGCGTGCTGCCGACGACAGCCGACACCAGTATGGCGACGCCGTGGACCTTGCACTCGACGCCGACCAAGATGGCCGCATCTCATATTTTGACATCTTGGCACTGGCCCGCGCCGTGGAGCTCGTCGAGCGCGACTACCCTGGCCTCGTTGGCGGCTTGGGCGTGTACGGGAGCCGCGGCACGGCTCCCTACGTACACATCGACGTGCGGGGTGAACGCAAACGTTGGCGGGGGTAAGGCAATGAACCAGTTCCTGACGGATCGGGTGCAGCGAAAACTCGAGACGCTGTCCGACGACCGCGTCTACCAAGTGCTCGACTAGATCGAGTTCCTCGAGTCGAAGTACGGCGCAACGCAGCCGGCGCAGGCCGGCGTTTTTCAACGCTTAGCCGAGGGCGTGGAGGAGACGATACGCGCGGGCAAGATCTCGGCCTCGACCGTGGCCGAGACGATGTCGCTGTTCAGCAAGGCGATGGGTGTGCTCGGCGGGGTCGCCGCGGCGGGGAAGTCGGTCGCGAGTGATTTGGTTGGCGGGGAGAGCGGTGCCGCGAAGGGTGATGGGCAGGGACCGGTGCCGGACAGTACAGGGGAAGGAACGGGGAAGGGGACGGGGAAGGGGAAGGGGACGGGCGCGACCTGAGCGAAGCGAGCGCATTCCGATCCCGATTCGCCGCGCAGCTGTCCAACGCCCATTCCAGTCCCAACTGTCCTCCTATAGATTTGGGGATGGCGACCCCCTCTCAGTCGAAGTCAGGCAACTCAAACTCCTCCAGGCCCGCACCGGGATCGTCCGGCAGCGGGCCTTCGCGGTTCAGTGACCCGTCAGACGCGGAACCCCGCATCCGCGACGCTGCTGCGCTGACCTTCGACGACGTCCTGCTCGAGCCGGCACACTCGCTCGTGCATCCCAAGGACGTCAGCACGGTCACCCGCTTTAGTCGCGGCATCACGCTCAACGTGCCGCTCGTCTCTGCGGCGATGGACACCGTTTCGGAAAGCGAGATGGCCATCGCGATGGCGCGGGCCGGCGGTATCGCGGTGCTGCACAAGAACATGTCCGTCGACCGCCAAGCAGCCGAAGTCGACCGTGTGAAGCGTTCGGAAAGCGGCATCATCCGCGACCCGATCCGCCTTCCACCCGAGTCGACGCTGCGCGATGCCGTGGCTTTGATGGCGAAGTTCAAGATTTCCGGACTCCCGGTCGTGGCGGCCGACGGCACACTCGTCGGCATCATCACGAACCGCGACCTTCAGTTCGAGCGCAATCTCGACCAGCCGCTCAGCCTGGCGATGACGCGCGACGGACTCATTACCGCGCCGGCCGGCACGACGCTCGACGAGGCCGAGAAGGTGATGGCCAAGCATCGCATCGAGAAACTCCCGGTCGTGGACGCCAAGGGGCATCTGATCGGTCTGATCACGGTGAAGGACATTCACAAGCGCCGGCAGTTTCCGCTTGCCGCCAAAGACCAGCATGGCCGGCTGATGGTTGCGGCGGCGATCGGCGCCGGTGGCAACTTCCTCGATCGCGCGCGCGCGCTCGTGGACGCCGGTGTGGACGCACTGGTGGTGGATACGGCACACGGGCACAGCCAAGGCGTCTTGGACGCGACGGCGCAGGTGCGTGAAGCGCTGCCCGACGTGCAGCTCATCGTCGGCAACGTGGCAACCCGCTCGGGTGCGCGCGCGCTTGTTGAGCGTGGCGTGGATGCTATCAAGGTGGGCGTCGGCCCCGGCTCCATCTGCACGACGCGCGTCGTGACTGGCGTTGGTGTGCCGCAGCTCACCGCCGTTACGGAAGGCGTCGCCGGCGCGGGCGACGTCCCGGTGATTGCCGATGGCGGTGTGAAGTATTCCGGCGACATCGTGAAGGCGCTCGCCGCTGGCGCGTCGACCGTGATGATGGGCTCGATGCTTGCGGGAACGGAGGAAAGCCCCGGCGAATCCCTCCTCCTTGAAGGGCGCCGCTTCAAGATGATTCGCGGCATGGGCTCGCTCTCGGCGATGCAGGACGGCAGTGCCGACCGGTACTTCCAGGAAGGCGAAATGAGTTCGCGGAAATTCGTGCCCGAAGGGATCGAAGGCCGCGTGCCGTACAAGGGACCCGTCGGCGACGTGCTCTACCAGATGATCGGCGGACTCCGCAGCGGCATGGGCTACACCGGCTGCGCGAGCATCGAAGAGCTCCGCACCAAGACGCGCTTCGTGCGGATTACAACTGCAGGCCTCCGCGAGTCGCATCCGCACGACGTCGTCATTACCCGCGAGGCGCCGAACTACAGCGTCTGATCGGTATTTTTCGGGAACCGTTCTTGACTCGGTCGGGTCCCGGCTGGCATTTTCTTTTCCTTTATCGCAGGTAACCCAAAGGGGGAGTGGCGTGGCTAACGCATTTTTCCGGACGAAGTCGATCGATCGGCTCATGGCTGATAGCGGGGCCAATAGCGACTCAGGGCTCAAGCGAACGCTTGGCGCGTGGTCGCTCATCGGACTGGGTATCGGCGCGATTATTGGCGCCGGCCTGTTCGTCAGAACCGCGGCGGCCATTGCCGAGCGCGCGGGCCCGTCGGTGACGCTCGCGTTCGTCGTGGCCGGCATCGGCTGCGCGCTCGCCGGCCTCTGCTACGCCGAGTTTGCCTCGATGATCCCGATCGCGGGCAGCGCGTACACCTATTCCTATACCACGATGGGCGAGTTCATCGCCGGGATCATCGGCTGGGATCTGGTGCTCGAGTACGCCGTCGGCGCTGCGACCGTCGCCATCGCTTGGAGTCAATACCTCAACAAGCTGCTGGCGATTCTCGGGATCAGTCCGGTGCCGTATCAATGGAGCCATTCGCCGATGGAGGTATCGACCACCGGCGTGCAAGGTTTAATGAACCTGCCGGCGGTCGTGATTCTGCTCCTCCTCTCGCTGGTGCTCGTGCGCGGCACACAGGAATCCGCGCTGCTCAATGGCATCATCGTCATCGCCAAGGTCGCGATCGTGATGATGGTCATCGCGGTCGGCTGGGGCTACATGAACCCGCTCAACCACACGCCGTACATCCCCGAGGCCACGACCTTTACGACGGCGCAGGGCGTAACGCACGCGTACGGCGGCGTCATGGGCATTCTCGGTGCAGCCGGCGTGGTGTTCTTCGCATACATCGGGTTCGATGCGGTTTCCACCGCGGCCCAAGAGGCGAAGAATCCTTCACGTGACATGCCGATCGGCATTCTCGGCTCATTGGTCATCTGCACGATTCTGTACATCCTGTTTGCCCACGTCCTCTCCGGCGTCGCGCCGGTCGAGTTCTTCCGGACCGCTGGCAAGGAAGCGTCGGTCTCGCAGGCCATTGCCGATTTCATGCCTGGGTATGGCTGGCTGTCCAACTTTGTGACCGTCGCCATTCTCGCCGGCTTCAGCTCGGTGATCCTGGTGATGCTGCTTGGTCAGTCGCGCGTGTTCTACTCGATGAGCCGCGACGGACTCGTGCCCAAAGTCTTCTCGGACACGCATCCCAAGTACCGCACACCGTGGAAGTCGAACATGATCTTCTTTGTGTTCACCTCCCTGTTTGCGGCGTTCCTGCCCGACAGCATCGTCGGAGAGATGACTAGCATCGGTACGCTCTTCGCCTTCATGCTTGTCTGCGCAGGCGTCTGGATCCTTCGCGTGCGGCGTCCCGACCTGCCGCGCGCGTTCAAGGTTCCGATAGTCCCTGTCGTTGCGATCCTTGGCATCGTCGTCTGCGGTGCCATGATTTACGGCCTTGGCTGGACCAACTGGCTGCGGCTCGGCGTCTGGCTGGCGATCGGTTTCGTGATCTACTTCGTATACGGGAAGAAGCACTCGAAGCTGGCGAACGACCCCGGCTAGGCGGTCGTTTCGCGCCATCGGCGCGGTATCTTTGAGGCGGCGCCAGGCCACGAACATCGGCCGGGCGCCGCTCTCTTTTCCCAGTCAACGACCCCAATGTCTGTCGATCCGTTCGCCATTCCCGCCGCGCGCCGTGCTGCGATAGAACTACTCGCCCCCGATCTCCTGGCGGCGCGCACTGTGGCGCTCTCGACGCACATCAACGCCGACGGCGATGGGTGCGGCTCAGAAGTGGCGCTGGCGCTGCTGCTCGCGCAGAAAGGCGCCGACGTCCGGATCGTAAATCCGACGCCCTGGCCGGAGATGTTCCGCTACCTGCTCGTCGACGGCGTGCGCGACGAGTCACCTCGGGGCGCTGCGGCACTCAAGGGAATCGACCGGCTCATCGTGCTCGACATCAGCGATGTGCGCCGGCTGGGCGTGCTGGCCGATGCGGTCCGCGCCCTCACGCCACCACCGTTGACGATCGACCACCACCAGGCTGGCGGTGAGCCTCCGGGCACGCAGATGGTCTCCGACACGACGGCGTGTGCGACCGGCGAGCTGATCTTCGATCTGGCGACCGTGCTTGGACTCGCAATCACACCGCCGGTGGCGACGGCGATCTACACAGCCCTCCTCACCGACACGGGCGGATTTCGGTTCAGCAATACGTCGGCTCGGTGCCTGGCGATCGCCGCGCAGCTGCTGGCGGCCGGTGTCGATCCCGAGGCGATGTACAAACGCATTTACGCGTCGGTGGGTGTCGGGCGGCTCTACCTGCTCCGCGATGCGCTCAGGCACCTCGGTGTGGATCCTGCGGCCGGGCTCGCCTGGATATCCATCGAAGCCGGTGAGATGGAGCGCCACGCCGTGCTGGCCGAAGAGCTCGACGGCATCGCCGAGTATCCCCGCTCCATTGCCGGTACGCGACTGGCGCTCCTGTTCCGCGATCTGGGTCACGGGAAGGTGAAAGTGTCGTTTCGCAGCGTCGGCAACACCGACGTCAACGCACTCGCACGCCGTTTCGGTGGCGGAGGGCATACCAAGGCCGCCGGCGCACTCATCACTGGGTCGCTGGCTGAGGTGCAGAGGACGGTGCTCGACGCCGCGCGCGAATATCTCGCCGCCGGACCCGCCTAAGGCCGGTGGCGTTGGGGGGCGCAGAATGCTGCTTGCTGCAACATTTTGCACGACTCGATAACGAGGGTGTGATCGTCAACGCGTTGGTGCAAAAGCGTTTACGGCGTGGACCAAGACTTGAGATACATCATAACAAGTCTACGCATGGAGGCGCTATGCACCGCGTGAGAGACGGTTTCACTCTGGTTGAGCTGATCGTGGTGCTGTTCATCCTCGGACTGGCAGCCACCTTCGCTGCGCCGCGGATCGACATCACGAAGTTCAGGGTGAATAGTGCGGTGCAGTCGCTGGGCACGACGATGCTGGCCGCCCAGCGCCAGGCGGTCACGCAACAGCATGACATCGTGGTGCTCTTCGACACGACTGCCCACCTCCTGCGCATTCACGAGGACCGAAACAATGACGGTGCTGTGGGCACAGGCGAGCATGTGCGTCCGGTCACCCTCGCCTGCGCTGGCATGAATCCGCCGCCGTACTTCCCGACCACGGGGCACTTCGTGCGCGGCCATTACTACGAAGTCGAACCCGTCAACTTCAATATCGACACCTACTGGCAGCGACTCATTCCGCACAAGTGAGGCCGACCGCCGCTTACATTGCTCTGCGTGACAGAATCCCTCACTGCCCGCGTTGAGCAGACGCTGTTGACCGTCGTCAACGCCCGCACCGGCACCTCCGTGCTGGCATCCGACCAGGTCCGCGACGTCGCCACCTCGACCGCTGGGCGAGTCCAGTTGACGCTGCTGCTTGGTGCGAACGACGACCCTACGCTTGCCCGCGATGTTCGCCAGGCTGTTGAAGCCCTCGATGGCGTCACGGATGTCTGGGTGAATGTCGTGGATGCCGCGACCGACCCTCGCGCGCAGCATGGCGCGGCGGCGGCCGCCCCTCCCGCGCCGAAGCGCGCTCCGCTCCCCATGATGGCTGAACCGGCCGCCGCGCCGCGCGCCGTGCCCGCGCCGACGCCATCGGCGTTCCCCGCGCTTGGCAAGATTATCGCCATTTCCTCCGGCAAGGGCGGCGTCGGTAAAAGCACTGTCACCGTCAACCTCGCCGTCGCGCTCGCAAAGCTTGGTCGCCATGTCGGCCTGCTTGATGCCGATATCTACGGACCCAACGTCCCGCGCATGATGGGCGTGATGACCGCGCCGCCAGTCGAGAACGAAAAGATTGTGCCGCCCGAAGCGCATGGCGTGAAGCTGATGTCACTTGGTTTCATGATCGAGCGCGACCAGCCGGCGATCTGGCGCGGCCCGATCGTCATGAAGATCATCAACCAGTTCCTCCGCGACGTGCGCTGGGGCCGACTCGACTACCTGTTCGTCGACATGCCGCCGGGCACGGGTGACGCGCAACTCTCTCTGGTGCAGGCCGCGCATCTGGCAGGCGCGGTTATCGTGACGACGCCGCAAGAAGTCGCCGTGGGTGACGCGCTGCGCGGCGCCAAGATGTTTGAACGCGTTGGCGTGCCGGTCCTCGGGGTCGTCGAAAATATGAGCTGGTTCGAGCTTGCGAACGGCGACAAAATGCCGATCTTCGGTTCAGGCGGCGGCGCGCGCCTCGCGCTCGAACTGGGCGTCCCACTGCTCGGCGAAATCCCACTCTGGCAGCCCGTACGCGAGGGCGGCGACAGCGGCACGCCGATCGTCATCAGCGCACCCGACTCTTCGGCCGCCCGCGCGATGACGGCCGTGGCGGAGATGCTCGATCGTCGCTGAGCGGCGCTCATGCGACGCGTCGCGGTGTCGTACCCCGGCGGGTAGCAGGCATCGCCGCGCTGCTTGAGTCCGGCCTTGTCAAATGCGCCGAGGACGATCTTGGCCTGCGGCTCGCGATTTGCCGTCGAAACGTCCACGCGCCACTCAGTGGCGCCGGTCTTGAGCGCGAGGTCCGCGAGGCGGAGCCCGCCCAGTTGGAGGTCGCCGCGCGCGGCGGCAAGCTCGAGTGACAGGCGCCGCGGCGCGTCGCGCGTCAGGCCGATGCGGAGTGCGCCATGTCGGTGTGACCGAAACTTGCCCAGCCCCCTACGCACGGACAAATTGCAGCTTCAAATGGCCAGTGCAGAAACTGAGGAGCTCGACGTCCAAGCGCAGGCCAACGCCGCCGCGGCTGGAGCTCCGATCAAGCGCGCGTATGTGCAGCGCATCTTCTCCGAAATCGCGCCGAGGTATGACCTGCTCAATCAGGTGCTCAGCCTCGGCATCGACCGGTCGTGGAGGTGCGCTGCCATCGCTGCGCTCGGATGGCCGCGCTGTCCGGCCGGCACCTATCTCGACCTGTGCGCCGGCACACTGGACGTGTCGGCGGCACTCGCCGCCACGCCAGGATTTCGCGGCGACATCATCGCCGCCGACTTCGCCGAGCCGATGCTTCGTGCTGGGCGTGAGAAGGGGAGGGCGGGGCAGATCGCCTCGGTCGTTGCCGATGCGCTGTCCCTGCCACTACCGGACGGCTCCTGCAACGGCTCGCTGGCGGCGTTCGGCATTCGCAACGTCGCCGACCTCGAGTACTCGCTTGGGGAAATCTTCCGTGTGCTCAGGCCAGGCGCGCGGTTCGTGATTCTGGAACTGTCCACCCCCTCGTCGCCGGTACTTCGCGCCGCGTACCTGTTTTACTTCCAGCGGCTGCTGCCGATCATTGGCGGGTTCGTGAGCGGACACCGCACCGCCTACCGGTACCTGCCGCAGTCGGTCATCCACTTTCCGGAAGGCGACGTGCTCGCCGCCGGTATGCGTCGCGTAGGATTCGTGAACGTCCACTGGCGCCCGCTGACATATGGCATTGCGGCGCTGCACGTCGGAGAAAAACCACAGCCATGACGCTCGATACTCTTTCGGATTTCATCGCCGCCATCGACGCGGCCGGCGAACTCGTGCGGATCACCGAGCCGGTGTGCGTGAAACTTGAACTCACCGAGATCGCCGACCGCGTGATGAAGCAGCCCGGCGGCGGCAAGGCGCTTCTGTTCGAACAGGTGATCCTCGACGATGGATCACCTTCGCCGTACCCAGTGGCCATCAACCTGTTCGGCTCGATGCAACGCATGGCGATGTCGCTCAGCGTAAAGGACCTCGACGAGCATGGCGCGCGGATTACGGCGCTGCTCGACATGAAAGTGCCCGCAGGGCTGATGGGCAAGCTGTCGCTGCTGCCGCGCCTGCTCGAGGTGTCCAAATTTCCTCCGTGCATGCAGAGCGGCACGCCGCCCTGCCAGGAAGTGGTCTGGCGCGGCGACGAGGTGAATCTCGCGAAACTCCCCATCCCCACCTGCTGGCCGCAGGACGGCGGGCCGTACATCACACTGCCGATGGTGATCTCGAAGGACCCCAAGCGCGGCATCCGTAACGTCGGCATGTACCGCGTGCAGGTGATGTCGCGCAACACGGTCGCGATGCACTGGCAGCGCCATAAGGTGGGTGCGGCGCACTGGCGCGAGATGGCCGAGCGTGGCGAGACGATGCCGGTTGTGATCGTCATCGGCGCCGATCCCGCCTCGGTCTATTCGGCCAGCGCCCCGCTGCCGCCGACGGTGGACGAGTTCATCTTCGCCGGATTTCTTCGTAAATCACCCCTCCACCTCGCCAAGGCCGTCACCTGCGACCTCGAGGTCCCGGCCGAAGCGGAGTTCGTGATCGAGGGCTATATCGATCCGCGCGAACCGCTGGTCACGGAAGGGCCGTTTGGCGATCACACGGGCTTCTATTCCGAAGCGGACCTGTACCCGCTGGTGCACGTCACGGCGGTGACGATGCGCAAGACACCGATCTATATGACGACGATCGTCGGTCGCCCGCCAATGGAGGATTTCTACCTCGGCCACGCAACGGAGCGGATCTTCCTACCGCTCCTCAAACTCACCGTGCCCGAGATCGTGGATTATCACATGCCGGCCGAGGGGATTTTTCACAACCTCGTGTTCGTGTCCATCAAGAAAGAGTATCCCGGCCAAGCGTTCAAGGTCATGAACGCGATGTGGGGCGCTGGCCTGATGTCGCTGGCGAAGATGTTGGTCGTGGTGGACGATTGGGTGAACGTACGCGACCCGCAGGAGGCGTGGTGGGTGGCGCTCAACAACATCGACCCCGAACGCGACGCGCGGTTCACGATGGGTCCGGTCGATGTGCTCGATCATTCGAGTCGCACCTTTACCTATGGGTCCAAGATAGGCTTCGACGGCACGAAAAAGTTTCCGGAGGAAGGATTCACGCGGAACTGGCCAGAGGTGATCGTGATGGACCACGCAACGAAGGCCAACATCGACGCGATCTGGCCCCGGCTTGGGCTCGGCGGTCGGTGATCCCGCCCGTGATTCTGCGCGAGGGGCAAACGCTCCACGGCGGGTCGTTGTGGGTGCGGTACGCCAACTTCGTGCGGCTGCCGCACACGGTGTTCGCTTTGCCGTTCGCCCTGGTCGGCGTGGTGCTCGCGTCATACCGCACGCCCGTGCAGTGGAGCGCCGTCGGTTGGGCTGTTGTGGCGTTCACGGCGGCCCGATTCGCCGCGATGGGATTCAACCGGATTGCTGATCGCGCGTACGACGCCATGAATCCGCGCACGGCGATGCGCGAGATCCCCGCCGGACTCCTGACCGTGCGTGAGGCGACGATCGCCGTCGTGGTCGCGGCGCTGCTCTTCGTCGTGGCGGCGTGGCAGATCAACCCAATCTGCCTGATGCTTTCGCCGATCGCGCTGGCGTGGGTGCTCTTTTATAGCTTGACCAAACGATTCACCCGCTGGTCGCATCTCGTGCTTGGCCTTGGGATGGGCATCGCGCCCGTGGGCGGCTACCTCGCGATCACCGGCGCATGGAGTGCGCCGTGGTGGGTGCTGCCCGTGCTGGCCGGTGCCGTAATGACTTGGGGCGCTGGCTTCGATCTGCTCTACGCCCTGCAGGACATCGCCTTTGACCGTCAGCACCGTCTCCACTCCATCCCCGCGTCAATCGGAATCCCCCAAACGATTCGCCTGTCGCGCGCTCTGCATGCGGCGACCGTGGGACTCCTCGCCATCGTCGTCGCCGAAGTGGTCGGGCTCGACCGCGCCGCGCTGGGGTCGTGGGTGGGTGTCGCCGCAGTCGCGGGGCTTCTAGTCTACGAACATTCACTGATCTCGCACGACGATCAGTCCCGCCTTGATGCGGCGTTTTTCACCATGAACGGCGTGATCAGTATCGTGTTCTTCGCCTGTATTCTCCTCGACCGAGTCGTCTGATGACGAAACCGGCTGCACTGCCCGTGGTGTTCGCGCTCACCGGCGCGAGTGGCGCGCCGTATGCGATTCGGCTGTTGCGTGCGCTCGTCGATCTCAAGCGCGAAACCTGGCTCGTGGTGTCGGCGCACGGCTTTCGCCTGCTCAAGACCGAGTCGGATGTGGGCGACCTCGACGAGTTGCGGCTCGCCGTTGGCGCCGCCGGATTCGACGGGTACGTGAAGGTGTTCGATGACGGCGACCGTGGCGCCGCGCCGGCCAGTGGGTCGGTGCTCACGGCGGGTATGGTGATCTGCCCCTGTTCGATGGGAACGATCGCCTCGATCGCTGCAGGGACGTCGCGCTCGCTCGTCGAGCGCGCGGCCGACGTCACGCTCAAGGAACGGCGCAAGCTCGTCGTCGTGCCGCGCGAGTCACCGCTCTCGGCGATCCACCTCGAGAACATGTTGCGTCTCACGCGAGCGGGCGGTGTCGTGCTCCCCGCATCGCCGGGCTTCTACAACAAGCCACAGGGCGCCGACGAACTCGTGGACTTTATTGCCGCGCGGGTGCTCGACCAGCTGGGCGTCACCCACGAACTCGGAAAACGTTGGGCCTGACACGGCGACCAGGCAAATGACACGCGACATCGGTCTCATCTCGGACACGCACGGCCTCGTGCGCGCCGACGTGCACCGCGCCCTCGCCGGCGTCGAGCTCATCCTCCATGCCGGCGACGTCGGTGGCGAGGAGATCCTCGCCGAACTCGAGCTCATCGCGCCAGTGCGTGCCGTGTTCGGAAATACCGACCCACGCGATCACGCCGGTCTGGTTGAGGCCCTCGACCTCGTGTTCGACGGAATGCGCGTGCACGTGAGCCACGGACACGAGATGGGCCGTGCGGGTTCACCAGAAACCCGTGCGGCCGCGTACGACGCGGACGTGGTCGTGTACGGCCACACGCACAAGCAGCGCGTGGACTGGGTGGGAAAGCAGCTGGTGGTGAATCCGGGCGCGGCCGGCGCGCGCCGGTTCGACCTCGAGCCTTCGGTTGCTCGGCTGCGCATCACGGATGGACGCGCCGAGGTCACCCTGATCGCGCTCGCCGGCGACTGAGGGACGCAGCGCGCTGCGTCAGCGTCAGCGTCGCTGCGCACGGCCCGGTGGTGCGTTCGAGTTCCTTGGGGTGCGCGCGGAACCAGCTAGCCAGTAATAAGAGCTCGTCGACCTCGTGCGATGGTACAGCGCCGCTGTCGCGTGTCACCGGGCCGAATACGTCGGCGACCCTGGCGTCGAGGAGCGCTCGGTCGCGCGCGTTGCGCGGCGCGGGACTCTCATGCCGCACGCGGCCGCGCCTGATGACATAGACGCGATCGTCACCATCCTGCCCAGCCACCTGATAGGTGAACGACAGGGACTCGACCGCAACCCGGAGCCGCGCGAACTGGTCCTGGAGCGACTCCAGCCGTACGACTTTGTCGCGCAGCGACGCCGCCCGTTCGAATTCCAGCCGTTTGCTCGAGGCTTCCATCGCCTCACGCAGCACGGAGATCGGGGCATCGTGGCGGCCAGCAAGAAACTCGCGCGCCAGCCGCACCCGCTCGTCGTAGTCCGACCTGGTGGTCGCCGCCACACAGGGGCCCAGACAACGGCCAATTTCGTAGCGAATGCAGCCAGGCGTCCGTGGCACGGCGACGGACGGTACTTCCTGGTCGGCGAAATGCATTGGCGTGTTGAGCGAGCAGTCGCGGAGGCCGAGGGCGTCGTTGAGCTCGCGCAGCGCGGCCGCTAGCTGGACCGCCCCGTGAAACGGACCGAAATAGGTCGCAGCGTCGTCGCCCTGGGCGCCGCGCACAACGTGGAGCTTTGGGGCAGGTGCCGCGGTCAGTTGGATGAAGGCGTAGTGCCGAGCGTCGCGCTTCATCGCCACGTTGTACCGCGGCCGCCATCGCTTGATCAGCCGCAGCTCCGTAAGACAGGCCGCGAACTCGCTCGGCTCATAGTCCCACACGACGCTGCCAGCCTCCGCGATCATACGCGCGCTCTTGTCGCGCGGATACTCGGCGCGAAAGTGTGTGAGCAGGCGCGTGCGCACGCCCTTCGTCTTGCCGACGTAGAGCACCTCGCCATCCGGCGCCAGGAGCCGGTACGTGCCGGGCTGGTTGCGCGCATCGCGCTTGACCACAGCGAGCATCGCATGACGTCGCTCGTGGACCAGCGGCGGCAATTCCTTGCGGCGACGTCGGCGCCTAGTCATCAGCGAATGCTCGGAGCGGCCGCCGTCATTTCTGGCATTTCGTGCACCAGACGGTGATCCGGTTCTCGATGGCGTGCGTCGAGCGGAGCATCGTGCCGCACCGAACGCAGGGCTCGCCTTGCCGGCTGTAGACCTTGGCGAGTTCGAGGAAGCCGCCTCGCTGGCCGTTGGGGTCGCGGTAGTCGCGGAAGCTCGTCCCGCCCTGCGCCACGGCAGCCGAGAGTATGTTACGCGCTTCGGCGAATAGCCGCGCCGATTCGGCGAGCGTCAGTGTCGATGCGCGGCGTGACGGGCGGATCTTGGCGAGCCAGAGCGCTTCGTTCGCGTAGATGTTGCCGATGCCGGCCACGCGGCGTTGGTCCATCAGCACCGTCTTGATCGCGCGTCGGGAGCTTCGAACGTTGGCGGCGAAGATGGCGTCGGTGAACGCTGGATCAAGCGGCTCAGGCCCCAGCCCGGCTTCCCAGTCGGCGAATCGCGCGGGCGTCATGAGTGCCACGGTGCCGAGTCGTCGCACGTCACGGTAGCGCAACGCAGTGCCGTCGGTGAAGGCGAAGACGATCGCGGTGTAATCGTCCGCGCCCCTGGCCCAGCCTGCGCGTTCGATGTCCAGCGACCCGGTGAACCGGGGGGAGACAACCAGCCGATCGCCGGTCGATAGGTCGGCGATGACGTATTTCGCCCGCCGCCAAAAATTCTCGAGCGTGGCGCCGCGCGCGCGTGTGGCCAGTGCGTGCGGCGTACAGTCGCGTAGCACGTTGGGGCGGTGAACCTTGACCGAGTCGATGGTGGCGTGGCGCACCGCCGAGCGGTGCAGGACGCGCGCCATTGTTTCGACTTCCGGCAGCTCAGGCACGCGAGGCCGACGATGCCCGTTGCAGGTCGCGCCAGCCGATGTCGCGCCGAAACTGGCGTCCAGCGAACTGCACATCGGCGGCATAGCCCGCACTGGCGCGCTGCGCATCCGCGAGGGTCTGTGCCACGGCCGTGACGGCCAGCACGCGGCCGCCCGAGGTGACCAGTGCGCCCGACGCATCGCGCGCGGTGCCGGCGTGGAACACGGTCACCCCGTCGCGAGGGGCCGGGAGCGTCATGGCATCTCCACTCTTCACAGTGCCCGGGTAGCCGCCTGCGGCGACGACGGTCGTCACGGCAGCGGCGTTCTTCCAGGCCAGCGCGGGTGCCCCAGCCAGCGAGTCCCCGGCGGCTATGGCCCGCATTGGCTCGAGCAGCGACGAGTCGAGTAGTGGCAGAATCGCCTCCGCCTCCGGGTCGCCGAACCGACAGTTGAACTCCACGACTTTCGGGCCGGTCGGCGTCATCATCAGGCCGGCGTAAAGGAGTCCGGTGAATGGACACCCGTCAGCCCGCATGGCGGCCAGCGTCGGCAGGAACACGCGATCCAGCGCGAGATCAGCCGTCGCTTGTGTCGCAACGGACACCGGCGCGTACGCGCCCATTCCGCCCGTGTTTGGCCCCGTGTCGCCCTCGCCGACCCGCTTATGGTCCTGTGCGGCAATCATGGGGACTACGTGCGTCCCGTCGGTGAGTGCGAAGATAGAGAGCTCCTCGCCCGTCATGAACTCCTCCACCAACAGTTCGGCGCCGGCGTCGCCGAATGCGCGGCGGTCGAGCATCATCTCGATGGCATCGTCGGCTTCGGCGAGTGTGAGCGCGACCACCACGCCTTTGCCTGCCGCGAGTCCGGTGGCCTTGATCACCACGGGTGCGCCGAGCTGCCGAGCGGCGGCCTTGGCGGCAGCGGTGTCGCTGAAGAATCGCGCTGTGGCCGTTGGCACACCGGCGCGCGCCATCAGCGACTTGGCCCACGATTTCGACGTTTCGATGCGCGCGGCGGAGCGCGTCGGACCGAAGACGGGCAGTGCCTGCGCGCGGAAATGGTCCACAAGCCCTGCGTCGAGCGGCCCTTCCGGACCGACGACCGTCACATCCACCCGCTCCTGGTGCGCGAGCCGTGCCAGCGCGGCGATATCGGTTGCCGCAATCGGTTCGCAGCGCGCGAGCTCCGCGATTCCCGGATTCCCCGGGGCGGCGATCAGTTCCAGCGAGGGATCGTCGCAGCGGAGTTTCCATGCGAGCGCGTGTTCGCGCGCCCCTCCGCCCACGACGAGGACTTTCACCGTGCCGCGCCGCGGAACGCGTCGTCGAACGCGCCCTTCGCTCGCCCTACTACATCGGTCAGCTTCTCGAGCGCGGCCTTCGCCGCGGCGCGGCCGGCGGGGTGTTCCCACGCGGTGGACGAAATGTCGGTCAGGGCGGTGCGGGTCATCGTGGTCTCCAGGTAGTCGTGCTCCAGCCTATACGGGACGAGCCCAGCACAAGTGACGCTGAGCCCCCTGCTGATTGGCTCCCTAGAATCCCTTAAAGGCCTGCTCGAGGTCGGCCAGCAAATCCTCGACATCCTCAACGCCCACAGAGAGCCGGATCAGCCCCTCGGTCACCCCGAGCGCGGCCCGACGGTCTACTTCGACCGATGCGTGCGTCATCGATGCCGGGTGGCTGATGAGCGACTCGACGCCGCCCAGCGACTCGGCGAGCGCGAAGACCCGCACGCGCTGCAGTACCGTGTTCGCGTGTTCCTTGGAGAGCATCTCGACCGAGATCATCCCGCCAAACCCGCTCATCTGGCGCGCGGCGAGCGCGTGCTGGGGATGCGACGCCAGACCGGCGTAGAACACCCGTTCCGCCCCCAGTCGCTGCTCGAGCCACGCCGCGATGATACGCCCGTTGGCGTCGTGCTGCCGCATGCGGAGCGCGAGCGTCTTCGTGCCGCGCATCGCGAGCCACGAGTCAAACGGCCCCGGAATCGCGCCGGCGGCGTTCACGAGGAATTGCATCCGCGCCGCGAGGTCGTCGTCGTTGAGCACCGCGATCCCGCCGATCATGTCGCTGTGGCCGTTCAGGTACTTGGTGGTCGAGTGATAGACCACGTCGGCGCCCGATTCGAGAGGGCGCTGCAGGACCGGCGACGCAAAGGTATTGTCCACGATCAACATCGCCTGCTTCCGCTTGGCAATCGCCGCCGCGGCCGCGATGTCGGTGATGCGCATCAGCGGGTTCGTCGGCGTCTCCACGAGGATCGCCACCGTCTTTGCCGTGCACGCATCCTCGATCCGTTGCGGGTCGCGCGTGTCCACGAAACTGAACGTCAACCCGAACTTCTTGAGCACTTTGTCGAACAGGCGGTACGTGCCGCCGTACACGTTCTCGCCGCAGACGATGTGATCGCCGGACTTGAATAGCAGCATGAGCGAGGTGAGACAGCCCATGCCGCTCGAGAACGCGAATCCATGTCTCGCGCCTTCGAGCGAGGCGACGTTGCGCTCAAAGGCTTCGCGGGTGGGGTTCTTGCCGCGGGCGTATTCGTAGCCTGTGTTCACACCGAGGGCTTGCTGCACGAAGGTGCTGGTCTGCACGATCGGCGGCATAATCGCGCCGGTGGTCGGGTCGGGGCGTTGTCCCGCATGGATACCGCGGGTCGAAAACCCGTACGTGGCGTCGTCGTCGAAGGCTCGGGTCATAGGGCTGAAAGATAGCCGCGCGACGGGCGCGTGTCTTAGCTTTCCCTCATGCCTGATCCACGTTTGATGATTTCAGTGTCCGGCATCCGGGGACGGGTGGGTTTCGGGCTCGATCCGTCGGTCGTTGCCAGCTACGCGGCCGCGTTCGGTGCGTGGGCGCGTCGCAATGCCTCGGCCCAAGGCACGGCCCGCACTGTCGTGCTCGGACGCGACAGTCGTGTGACGGGCCCGCTCTTTCACGGGGTCGCGCGCGCCGCGCTCGAGTCCGTCGGGGTGGATGTCATCGATATCGGGCTGACCACGACGCCCACGCTGCAAATGGCGGTCGAGCATCACCAAGCGGCCGGCGGCCTCTGCATCACGGCCAGCCACAATCCCATCGAGTGGAACGCACTCAAGTTCATCGGGCCCGACGGACTCTTTCTGAGCGCGCAGGCCGGCGCCGATATGCGGGCGCTGCAGGAGCAGGGGATCCCGTACGCGACGTACGACGCGCTCGGCTCCACGTCCGACGACACCGGCGCGATTGCACGCCATCTCGCCGCCGTACTCGCGATTCCCTTCATCGATGCCAAGGCGATTCGCGCTCGGAAGTTCCGCGTGGCGTACGATGCGTGCGCTGGCGCTGGCGGGGCGATCATCCCCGCGCTCCTCGAACAGCTGGGCTGCGAAGTCCACGCGATCAACACCGAGCCCACCGGACGATTCCCGCGGCCGCCCGAGCCGATCCCCGAAAATCTCGGCGACCTCGAGCGGCTCGTGAAGGAGTCCGGTGCGGTCATCGGGTTTGCGACCGACCCGGACGTCGATCGTCTCGCGCTCGTCTCGGACGATGGCAGGGCCATCGGTGAGGACTACACCCTCGCCTTCGCCTGCCGTGTCGTGTTGCGACACCGGAAGGGACCGGTGGTGGCGAATCTCTCGACCAGCCAGGTCATCGACGATGCCGTTCGCGACGGCGGCCAGCGCCTGATCCACGCCCCGGTTGGTGAGGTCAACGTGGCGCTGCGGATGCGCGCGGAGCGCGCAGTCGTCGGTGGCGAGGGCAACGGTGGCGTGATTCTTCCCGAGCTTCACCTCGGTCGCGACGCGCCGCTCGCCGTGGCACTGACCTTGCAACTGATGACCGACGACCCACGCCCGATTTCGGCGATGGTCCAGGCGTCGCCGCGCTATGTGATCATCAAGGATAAGCTGGACGGCGGCACCGGGACGATGGATGGTGCCTACGCGGCGTTGCGCGCGGCATTTCCGGACGCCACCGCCAACACTGACGACGGCCTGCGGCTCACCTGGAACGACTGCTGGATTCACCTGCGCCCGTCGGGAACGGAGCCGATCATTCGGGTGATCGCTGAGGCGCCGACGCATTCCGCGGCGGCGGAGTTGGTAGCGCGGGGCAGGGCGAGCCTGGCCGCAGGAACGAAGTAGTGCCCCGTACGCAACACCTGACACGCAACACCTTCATCCGCCAACCCCTCGCCTGATATGTGCGGAATTATCGGATACGCCGGACCCAAGCCAGTCGTTCCGCTCCTGATCGAAGGGTTGAAGCGGATGGAGTACCGCGGCTATGACTCCGCGGGTGTTGCCGTGTACGACGGGACGGTGCTGCAGGCACGTCGCGCGGCAGGCAAGATCGCAAAACTCGAAGCCGTACTGGCGGCCAATCCGGTGCATGGCGCCATCGGCATTGGACACACCCGATGGGCCACGCACGGCCCCCCGACCGAACGCAACGCCCATCCGCACTTCTCGGCCGACGGCACGATCAGCGTCGTCCACAACGGCATCATCGAAAACGTCAACACCCTGCGTGCCGCGCTGCAGGAACTTGGGTACGTCTTCAACTCTGATACGGACACTGAGGTGCTGGCGCACCTCATCCAGGAACTCTTCGACGGCTCACTCGAGGAGGCCGTCCTCTCTGCGCTGACCAAGGTCGAGGGCACCTATGGCCTCGCCGTGCTCTCGAGCCGCGACGCGGGCAAGATTGTCGCAGCGCGAAAGGGCAGTCCGTTGCTGATCGGTGTCGGTCACGGCGAGAACTTCCTCGCATCCGATCCGTCGGCGGTTCTCGCGCACACCCGGCAAGTCGTGTACCTCGATGATGGCGACGTCGCCGTGATCGAGCGCGACGCGTATCGCGTGATCGATGCGCATGCGGCCACGATTTCGCGCAAGGTGGACCGTATTCACTGGGACCTCGCCGAGATCGAGCGCGGCGGCTACGACCACTTCATGCTCAAGGAGATCTTCGAGCAGCCGGTGAGCGTGGAGAACACCATGCGTGGGCGTCTGATCCTCGACGACGGCACGGCCAAGCTTGGCGGCATCAACCTGTCGCACGACGAACTGCTCCGCATCGACAACGTCATCATCACGGCCTGCGGCACGTCGTGGCATTCGGCGTTGATTGGAGAGATGATGATCGAGGAACTCTGCCGCATTCCGGTCGAGGTGGAATACGCGTCGGAGTTCCGGTACAAGAATCCGATCGTGTCTGATCGCACGCTCTGCATCGTGATCTCACAATCCGGCGAGACGGCGGACACGCTGGCGGCGATGCGCGAAGCCAAGCGCCGCGGTGCGCGCACCCTCGGTTTCGTGAACATCGTGGGGTCCACCATCGCGCGCGAAGACGACGGCGGCGTCTACCTCCACGCGGGTCCCGAGATCGGCGTGGCGAGCACGAAGGCCTTCACCAGTCAGGTCGTCGCCCTCGCGCTGCTTACGCTCAAGCTCGCGCGCAAGCACAACCTCTCCGTCGTGCGTGGGCGCGAGATCGCGCAGGCCATGCACGATCTGCCAGCGCAGATCCAGACGGTGCTCGAGACGGCCACGGTCATCGAAGCGATCGCCGAGGAGTTCAAGTACGCCACGAACTTCCTCTATCTCGGTCGCGGCTACAGCTTCCCGACCGCGCTCGAGGGCGCGCTCAAGCTCAAG
>SXGR01500383.1_pt1 | contig 48849 bp, 40 predicted proteins | sample 3174711 | NCBI WGS metagenome assembly SXGR01 (sample SAMN11356860, study PRJNA531348) | freshwater metagenome | isolation source: freshwater sample F1-60 | place: China: Fuxian Lake, Yuxi | collected 2017-12-25
AAGGATGGGCAGGCTGCTAGACACAATGGACCGGCTCCACCTCTGGGACAATAGTCTCCTTATCTTTATGACAGACCACGGTACCTACAACGGCGACCACGGGCTCATCGGCAAAGGGCAAAGCCACGAAGTGGCCCGGAAATGCCACACGCCATTTATCCTGTATCACCCGCACTTCGGCCGCGGCGAGCGGCGCAACCAGATCATCCAGAATGTCGATGTGTACGCAACAGTGCTCGACGCGTTCGGCAAGCCCCTGCCACAGGCCCGTCATGGGGCTAGCCTACTGCCGGATGTACGTGATGCGGCGGAGCGGCAATCAGGCGGCTCACGCGACTACGCTGTCGCCGATCAATTCGGTAGCTCAATTACGATCACCGACGGCGCATGGACACTGCACCAACCGCCCGACCCTGACGCGCCCCTGTATCGGTATAGCTTTCACCTCAGCCGCTTCTACGAGGGAATGGAGCTTGGCCCATTTGTGGATGGGCGAAGGCACGTGCTAAATGTGGCGCCTGCCAGAGATGTCGAAGCTTTAACCACTTGGCTCACATATCGCCCAGACGACCCAGCTGAGTTGAATAACCTTGCTGACCAGTACCCTAAAAAGGTGCACGAATTGCGCGCCGCCCTGCGGGACAAGCTAACAAAATTGCAAGCGCCAAGTGAACTGCTAACGCGCTTCCGGCTGGGATAGAAACATAATCAGCTTCGTCTATGCACCGAGACAATCTTCCGAATACCACCGACGACGGTTCGGCGCGACTGTTCTCTGCCCCAAGCAAGCACGTTCAGCTACGCTACAGCAGTCAATATACACAATTACCTGTGTCACCACGCCAACCTGCCGATGCGGTTATGCAACACGGGAGATCAAACTAGGTTGCCTGGCAAGTAGTTTTCTCGTTTGCAAAGCGCCAATAACCCAGTTCATTGCGACTCTTGGGCGATACTGGGGTGCCAAAGCAGTAATTTTTTGGTTGTGTAAATGAGAAAAGATGCTCGATCTGTTTATTACGTCACCATCGCGCGTGCTTTCCTGTCAGATATGACTGGCCGCTACAACGTGCGTAAAACAAAATTAGGTTGAATTAAGAATCTAGGTGTTAGCGTGCAGGATCGGACCATTCAGAGAGCAATATGAAAATAATCGCGGTGGAAACAATCCCTGTCAGGCTGCCGGTTGGTAAATTCAAGGATGGCACCGACAAGGTTCTCGGAAACAATGCTCCAGCCCGCTACCAAACCGGCCGCGTCGTAAAATTACGCCATTCAGATGATGCTTGCGTAAGTACTGTGCTGTCAAATGTAATCGTAAAAATTCACACAGACGACGGCATAACCGGAATTGGTGAAGCGGCCTGTGATCAAGCAGAGCCAGTTCAGGTCGTCAAAGCAATGATTGATCACTACATGGCGCCCAAAATAATCGGCGAGGATCCCATGAACTTGGGGTATCTAATTGATCTTGTAAGTTGGGACACTGCGCGAGGTGCCACGCGCTTTTCAACTTCGGGGATAGATTTGGCGCTTCACGATCTTGTTGCTAAGGTGTTGGGAATTCCTGTTTTCACGCTTTTGGGTGGTTGTCACCGGACAAAACTGCTCGCGGGGATTGAGGTGCCAAGAGGCACACCCGAGCAAATGTCACAGCACAGCTACGAGTATTTTCAAGGGGGAATTCGCGCAATCAAGGCGAAGATAGGTTCTAACCCGCAACGGGATGTCGAATGCCTCCAAGCGATAAGAGACAAACTGGGCCCTGACATTAGCCTGCGGGCAGATGCCAATTGCGGCTACACACTCAACGAAGCGAAACTGTTTTGTCGCCTAATCGAATCGTCCCACGCCGGTCTCGAATTGTTGGAACAGCCGCTTGCCATCCATGATCTGGATGGTCTCCGAGAATTGCGGAATTCGACCGTAATACCCATCGAAGTGGATGAGGGCGCATACAGCTTGTCGATGTTGCACTTAATCCTCAAACATAACGCTGCGGATATTATCAACACGAAATGCGCCAAAGCGGGCGGGCTGAAGGGGGTCATGGATTGGGCGACTGCTGCAGCCGCAGCCCAGCGCCCAATTGTCATAGGTACCGAGTGGGGAATGGGGCTGAAAGTCGCGGCCAAGCTGCATTTAGGCGCATCCATCCTAAACGCTGACCCCGTGGTCGAGTTCACCGAAATCATGATCCACGAACTGCTTCTCAAAACACCATTGCAGCTCGTAGACGGCTATCTTAGCGTACCATCAATGCCTGGGCTTGGACTGGAGCTAGATGAAGACAAAATTGAAGCATACAGGTTAAGTGGGTAGAGGGTAACACTAGAGCCATCTTAACTTTGGTTGGCCCGCACCTGTTTGTCGGTTGCAATAATAGAAGTCACATAGTGAAGAAAACTGCTGCGGCGAAGACGTTCTGTTGTCTACCTGTGCGGGGCAGCGCGGAAGAAATATGTTTGAGATCTTTGCCACTTCGGCAAATAGAAACTGGTGCCCTTTCGGATCACCAGCTGGTCCAAATTCCTGCTGGTACCTTCATGATGGGTACCGACGACGCACAAAGATTTGCGACCGATGGCGAGGGGCCGATCCGGCGCGTAACTATCAAAAAATATTGCTTGGCTAGCACCGTGGTAACGAACGATCAGTTTGCCACGTTTGTGGCGGCAACCGGACACATCACTGAAGCTGAACGTTTCGGTTGGTCATTCGTATTTGACTTGTTGCTATCAGCGAGCGCACGCGCCAATATCGTCGGATCAGTCGGTGCTGCGCCGTGGTGGCTGGGCGTGACCGGGGCACAGTGGCGGTTTCCTGAGGGTCACGGGTCCAGCGTGGACGGGCGTGGCGATCATCCGGTTGTACATGTGTCTTGGAATGATGCCATGGATTACTGCAAATGGGGCCGTGTGCGGCTGCCCACTGAGGCCGAATGGGAACGTGCCGCACGCGGTGGCATGGAGCAGAAACGCTATCCTTGGGGCGATGAATTGACGCCCATGGGCGTGCATCACTGCAATATCTGGCAGGGGGATTTTCCACATACTAATAGTACTGAAGATGGCTATATAGGCACAGCACCGGCCGCCAGTTTTCCCGCCAACGGCTATGGTCTGCACAATGTGTCTGGTAACGTATGGGAATGGTGCGCCGATTGGTTTAGTACTACTTATCACATAAACGCCCCCCGCAAAAAACCGCTGGGGGCACCGCATGGACATGCCCGGGTGCTGCGCGGCGGATCGTATTTATGCCATCATTCTTATTGCAATCGATACCGGGTGGCTGCGCGCAGCGGTAACTCGCCGGACAGTACTTCTGGCAATACCGGATTCCGCGTGGCCAGCGATGCCTAACCTGTTGTGTGGCAGGATTATCATCTTTGAGGCACTTCGCGCTGCCTTGCCGAATACCAAAAGCTGATACCGCTCCAGTTAGAGCATTTGATTTTCAAGGGCTTTCCACGAATCCGAGTAGGATATGCAAACTAACTTTGCCAATTTGTGAGCTGCACGGCTGGTTAGCTATCTCTACCGTCTGTCACAGGCAAAATCCTATTGCGGCTTTCGAAACAACCTGCCAACTAAGCCTGCGGATTGCAAACGAGACCGAATTCAGCCGGCACTTCTTCCACAAACTCAGGAACTTCCTCACCAGCTTCCCGGATAACCTGACATAGGCGCACGTGAAGTGCCGCCTGAAGTTCCTTGACTTCAGGCGCTCCGAACAAATTAACAAGTTGGTACGGATCGGCGGTATTGTCGAACAATAAACGGAAGTGGCCGCCATGGCGCTCATTCACATTCTGTGCACTCACTGAATACGTATACTGCTGTGTGCGGATTGCCCGGTAAGGGTAGTCTCCCCAACCATAACGGGTCTCACCAAGCCATTGGATCAGCGCCTCGGCACGCGGTGGTACAGCCCGCCCGAGCAGGGCGTTCGAATGATCCAAACCTTGTATCTCAGCAGCAGGCGCCACGCCGCAGAAACCGGCACAGGTGGGGTAGATATCCAGGATGCTAACAATGCCGTCATACCGTGCATTGGGTGGGATTACACCGGGCCACCGCACCAGAAGTGGAATTCGGATTGACTCATCGTAGGCCAATTGTTTGTGAAAACGGCCATGACTTCCAAGCATCTCGCCATGGTCTGCGAAGAATACAACAAGAGTATTTTCCGTTTGTTCCTGTTGCTCAACGAGGTCTAGAATGCGACCAATATTGTGGTCGAGGTGTGCAATCATAGAATAGTAGCCAGCAGCCTGCTGCCGCACCGCATCATGTTGGCCATCGGGAACATTGGGGCGGAGCCGGAGTTTGCCAGGGTCAAACATTGCCTCAAACTCAGGTGGTGCTGGGAATGGCCGGTAAAGATTAGCCGCTCCTGATCCTCCAGGGTGCGGTGCTTCGTAACTAACTACATGAAACCACGGTTTCCCAGACTTAAATGCGGTATGGGCAAGGTAATCCAGGGAAAGCTCCGTGAGACCATCGGTTTGATGGGCATCTATTTTAATACCGCGGCAAAGATCGCCGGTGCAGTAATGGGTATTGTAATAGTGGTTTGACAGATCAAACCCAAAAAAGTCCTCGAAACCAGCACGCATCGAAGGGTGTACCCAAAATTCCTCGCCCGTGGTCCAGTTACTATTAGTACTTGCGAGATGCAGTTTTCCGACATAAGACGTGCGGTACCCGGCGTCGGAGAAAGAATGTGCAACGGTGCGCCGGTCCGGTGGCAGAAAATCACCATGCACACGAACACCATTCACGTGGCCATATTGGCTTGTGACCAATGCCGCACGAGCAGGCATGCATACCGGACAGTTTGTGACCGCCATTTCGCACGTAATACCCTCGGAAGCGAAACGGTCGAGACATGGCGAGAGAGAATTAACATCTGCGTAGCAACTAAGCGCCTGCGGTCGCAACTGATCAGCCATAATCCACAAAACATTCGGTTTGTTTGCCAGCATGGGCTTGGACTGTTTTTACATTCCTATTTCAATGCTATGCCAATCACTGCCACACGTCCCAACATTGCCGACCCATGTTATACGTCTGAGTAATCCACATGGTAACGAGGTTAATCACCACAAAATGTCGCCAGCGGAAATCCGCTACCGTCGAGCCTTCTAAAATGTGCGAGCCCTGCGCCCCAAATCTGGCTGGCAAAGCCTTGGTAGACGATCGCACTCCTGCGCGTACTGTACTCGCCCGTACGAGAATCTACCAGCAGCGTATAGAGCCCGTTTATCGTCATCAACTCGAACTTGAGACCGGCCAGTGGCTCACGGGAGTGGTCTCTCTTGAAAATATCCAGAAGCCACAACCGGCCATCACCTGCCATATATAGCTGCCCACAACCAATGCCCACTACGGGCATTCCAATGAAGCGCAGTTCATCTCCCTCCAAGACGCGCGAGACCCCGCGCTCACAAAGCGAGCCAATCCATTCGGCTGGCAATTTCTTGTCGGCTGGAACCAAGAGCTAAGACCAAGCTTCATGCACCCCAATACAGCAGTAAGCCATGATAAGCCGAGTATACTTGACTTACAATGAAATGTTATTCGAATAGTAACTAAAATGGCCGAACTTTTATCCATCCACCAAACTCTTCCACCCGCCGCGGAACTTATAGCGCGCCGGAGGCAACTGTGCGATCTGATACGCGCGGTAGTGCCTGCAAATACAATGGCCTCCGTCACTGCAAGCTGGGCTCCAGCTGGCAATGAAAAGTTTGGTCATTCTCTTATCATCGTGCGCGGCGCCCCGCCATCCTCCGGAATTTTTCGGCAGTTCAATGAAATGTTCTACTTGACAGCACTTGAGGTTCCAAACGCATATCTAGAAATCGACATCTTGGACGCGCACTCAATTATTTATCTCCCCCACCGAAACAAAGCCGCGGAAGCTGGTGGAGGATCGCGTCTTTCAGCTGATGATACAGACGCCGTAAGGGCGTTGACGGGAGTTGATGAGGTGCGACCGCTTGAGGAACTTCCCGCCACTCTAGGGCGCCGCATAAAGCGCCGCTTAAATCCAGTTGTTTTCATACCACTTGCACCTGCTGAGGGCCGCTTGGGCACTAGAGATGGTATCTTAGAAATAGAAACAGAAGCTCTCGTCGACCCCTGGGCTGCATCGAATTCCCGCGAATCCGCGCTTGCAGATGCACTCCGAGCTACGTTTCCAACACTCGATATCCGTGACGCTAGTCCTTTTATCGATCAGATGCGCGCGCTCAAGAGTCCATCAGAAATTGCGCTCATGCGCGAAGCGGGTCGGCTCTCTGGGCTCGCAACCCTCGAAGCAATGCGGTCAACAAAAGTAGGGGTGATGGAGTACGAGCTCGCAGCTGTGGCAGATTTCATTTACACGCGCGGCGGCGCATTCGGGAGTTCATACGAGCCAATCGTCGCAACCGGCGAAAACATCTGGTACGGCCATTATGGCGCGAAATCTGCCGAGCTATGTGCCGGGCAGCTTGTGCTCATGGATTCCGCACCAGACTATCGCTACTACACGAGCGATATTGGACGAATGTGGCCAGTAAATGGCAATTGGGATCCGTGGCAACTCGAGTTATACAGCTTCATCGCCCGTTACCATAAAGAGCTGCTAGCACGCATCCGGCCGGGGATCACCAATGAAGAAGTGCTTACTAGTGCTGCCGCCACGATGCTAGAGATTCTAAATAAAACCACCTTCTCAAAACCAGCCTACGAACGCGCTGCAAGGGAAAGCCTTGACTTTCCCTTCCACCTATCGCATCCGGTCGGAATGTCGGTTCATGACGTCGGAGAATATCGGGGTGCACCCTTTATGGTCGGCCAGGTATTCTCAGTCGATCCCATGCTATGGGTACCCGACGAGCATCTTTACATCCGGTGCGAAGACACTGTTGTAGTCACCGAAAGCGGGATCGAGAATTTCACAGGCTTTGTGCCTATCGACCCCGATGAGATCACTGCGATAATGGCCCAGCCCGGCCTCTTGCAAATATTTAGCTGATTACATGCCTATGCTAGCCAACCGAATCCAAGCTCAAAAAGGAATCCGCATTGGGAACAGAAGCGGCGAGCGTCCTTATGCGCAGATGCAGCAACACAAAATTAGAGATTGCACGCACCTCGGAAATGGTAGCGAAATGGTGTTGCTCACCAAAGGATTTCCTGCACTCAACAGTGGGCGGAAAGTACAAGCATGATTAGTCAACAATTCCAGAAATAAAGCCAGCGGCTTTTTCCTCATCAAAAACTACTCCAAAGCCAATGCCTTGTGGAACCGGCAGGCATCCATCAAGCAGTGGCAGCCGAAGCTCTTGGTCGTTCGGCGCGCAAAGAAGATTGTCATGAAGATAGATCTCAGTAAATTCCACTGCATCCATAATTGCCATGGTACAAGCGGCAAGGTGCAACTTTGCAGCGTCAGTAATTCCAGTGCCGAAAGCTGTGCCGATGACACACCCTAAGCCTGCTGCTTCGGCTAGCGCCGCCACTTTTTTAGCATTGTAGAGCCCACCCACTTTCTCAATTTTAATATTTAACACGTCCGCCGCACCCGCCCGAATTATGTTAATTGCGTCCCTGATGCCGTAACAACTTTCATCGGCCTCAATAAGGGTGTCCACCGCCGCCCGAACCTCCGCCATACCGCGTAGATCCAAGTAGTGCACCGGCTGTTCCAAGAGCTCCAGGCCCACGTCAAATTTTTCTGCAAGCCTGCAGAGTCTGATTGCTTCTTTGGGTGTGTATCCCTGATTTGCATCAGCCCTTATGGTCACGCCCTTTCCAACCGCATCCCGAATAGCCTTAAGTCTCTCCACGTCCCGATCCGGATGGCCGCCGATTTTCGGCTTGAATGCGCGCACTCCCTGCTCAACAAACTTTGCACACGCTGCGGCCATGTCACCAGGTGGCCCACCCCCTATCTCAAGTGCTACCTGTACTCTATCTCGGCACTTTCCGCCCAGTAATTGAAAGACGGGCACATTGAGGGCTTTCCCCAACAAATCGTGGATCGCGAGATCTACCGCAGACCGTGCACACGAATTATCCTTAAAATCAAGTTGGTGCAGAATATTCTCGCGGTCAAATGGATCCATGCCTAATAAACGCGGACCAAAATATCTGTCAATGACACTTTTTACTTCTTCCAAGGTCTGTCCAAAAAATCCGATATCGGGAGTTGCCTCGCCCAGGCCCATAATCCCAGTATCTGTGGTTATCCGCACAATAATGTATTCAAGAGTAGGTGTAGGGCGGTGGGGGGTGATTCTACTGAGTCGACCCCATTCCCTTTTGGTACCCGCCTGCTCTGAAGAGTATTCTCTTGGCAGCAGCGGGAGACTGATAGCTAGTGTATTAACATTAACAATTTTCAAGGTCAGCTACTCCCAAGCTTGGATCATTCTAACTCCGCACCACTCGAAGACCATATTGGGGATGCGTCCAGTGTTGACGCAAGCTCGTCAGGATTGAGGCGCGCAAGCTGCTCGCCCACAAATAAGCCATTTTTGCGCCACAGTCGCCCATCTAGGTAAATCTCACCACCACCGTAATGCGGTAAATGGCTTTGGATTATGTCCCAATGCACCAGAGAGCGAACTCCGTTGCTGTCTGTTCCTGCCGGAGTAAAGTGGAAGCTTCCCGCCATTTTCTCATCGAATAGAGTATCAGTAATATGGTGTCGCAAATATGGATTAACGCCAACAGCAAACTCGCCAATATAGCGAGCCCCCTCATCAGTGTCAAGAATCGCCTCCATGCGCTCACTTGAGCTCCCTTCCACATGCATTATGCGCCCCTGCCGAAACTCAAGTGCGATATCCCGATAGACATGCCCCAGATGGTTTGATGGAATATTGTAGGCGATCCGGCCATTGGCACTCTCCCGCACAATTTCCATAGCCGCCTCGCCATCAGGAATATTCCACGTACCCGCGCTAATGCCGGAAGTTATGCCCGCGATTGAAAATGACAGGTCTGTTCCCGGCGCCACTATGCGAACGTCTGATGAACTGTCAAGACATACTTTGAGCGACTCCATCTCCCGTGCCAGAACAGGGTAGTTAATGGCGCACGCATTAAAAAAGTGGGTAGTAAATGCCTCGGTGCTCATTCCGCTCTGTTGGGCTAAAGATTTTGATGGGAAGCGAATTAGCGTGGTACGGGCTCCAAGCTTTTTCCCTTCGTGGCGAAGCTTCGTGGTCAGAGCGCCAATTTTACGCATTGTCTCAAGTGGCACATCTGCGAGCTCATAGGAATTGTCCTGCCCGCGTATACACAGATAGCAGTCTGCCTGTCTCCGCAATGGAAGCATCTGGTCATACCAGTGCAATAAATTGGAGTCCGTAGCACCCATTAACCACGCCCTGCTTACGGGAAGCGATTGATGCAGCACGTAGGAGTTACCGCCTGCCTCAGCAATAGCATCTAGAACTGCAATGATTAGTTGTTCACAATCCTCAATGGCATCGATCAGCACGTTCTCACCCGGATTAAGAATGAGCGAATGTCTAACTATCAATCGCGCAAGATTAGCGAGTCTCAAATCTTTCATAAATTACTTCTATAGTCGGATTACCACAAACCAGCTAATTTAAGGTGACATTTCGATGCTGTAACACCTAACACACTAGGTTGTAGGCAACTATCAACTCCACAGTATTTGCGCAAATTTTTGCCCGACAATCCGCGAGGGCAATTACCGCAATATACCTGTATCCGCGGATTCAAGAAATGCAACAAGCAACCGCACAGTCTGCTCAATATCACCCTTATGGCATAACTGGGTGGTACTGTGCATGTAACGAGTCGGGGCACCAATCGTCAAAGCCCGGGTACCAGATCTTGTTCGCTGAATTTCAGATGCATCTGTTCCCCCACCGAGATTACGCTGAAACTGAATATTGTTTGCCTCGGCTAACCTCACAAGGAAGCTAACCAAGACAGGATCGCTGATTGTGCGGTTGTCGATAAGATAAATACCCGTACCTCTGCCCAGAACACAGTGCTGGTCATTGTCCTTTGCGTAAGGAACGTCCGATGCAAGACTTCCATCAATGGCAATTCCAATATCAGGATCAATTGCATAGGCGGCAGTTATTGCGCCACGAACCCCCAGCTCTTCCTGAACCGATGCAACGGCATACAAATCAAATTCAAGGGGACCAATCCTGCGCATCGCTTCCACCAAAGTGTAAACACCAACGCGATCGTCAAAATTTCTACCCAATACCATCTCGTCATTCAAATCAAGAAAGCCTGCTGCAAAGCTGATGGGGTCGCCCAAGGTCACCAATTTATCAATATCAATTTTCGAAAGCCCTGTATCGACAACCAACTCCTTTACAGAGAAAACCCGCTTTTTTTCCTCTTCACCAAGAATCCAATTCGGCGGAGGAGCAATGAAACCCGCAACATCCTTTCGGCCATGGACAATCACCCGCTCGGACATGATGGTTCGAGGGTCGATGCCACCGATTGGCATAATACTCACAAAGCCCGCATGATCAATGTGGCGGACAGCAAATCCGATCTCATCCATATGAGCAGAAACCATAACCTTCAGCGGTAAGCCATGGGGTGGCGGCCGAGTGGCGTGCTTTACCCCGATCAGATTTCCCATCCGATCGGTCCTGGTTTCGTCACAGGTCTTACCAAATTCTTCCAAAAGAACAGCGCGAATCGGTTGCTCAAATCCCGAGACACCGGGCGTGTCGCAGATTTTCTGCAACAATCCAACATCAATGGCGTTTCTCGCAGTGATAACCATAGTATTTTTGTCTTTTATACCCGGCTACTTTACTGCTTCATCTTCGGGTCAAGTGCATCGCGAAGGCCGTCGCCAAGAAAGTTAAATGAAAGCATCACAATCGCCAAGGCCAGACCAGGAAAGATCGCGAGGTGGGGATAGCTTCGCATGGCTTGGTACCCATCAGCGACCATGGCTCCCCAGCTTGGTGTCGGCGGGTCTACCCCCAGACCAATGAAACTCAAAAACGCCTCTGTGCCGATAAAGCCAGGTACGGCCAGGGTAACCGATACCAGCAGCGGACCGACCAAATTCGGCAGTAGGTGGCGGGCCATAATGGAAAGGTCGTTCGCGCCCTGCGCTTTGGCTGCTTGAACGAACTCTGTTTCCCGGAGCGAGAGAGCCATTCCCCGGCTCATGCGTGCCATACCGACCCAAGAAGTGACGCTGATGCCAAATAAGATGAACATCATTCCACCGAGCTGTTTATCCATCGCCACCAGCCCCCGAAAAATAGGGTTCTTTGCCGCCTCTTCGCCACCATATCCCGACTTAAACGTTACCATAAGTAAAATGACAAATAAGAGATCTGGAAAGGCATAGAGAATGTCTACTAGCCGCATCATGACATTGTCCAGGCTGCCTCCGAAATATCCCGAGATAGTCCCGTACAGAATGCCGATGGAAAATGCGGATAGCGCCCCCAATACACCGACTTGCAGAGAGATTCGCGTCCCGTATATGAGCCGGCTGAGCATGTCCCGTCCGAGAAAGTCAGCCCCCAACGGATACAGCGCTCCCGGAGGGGAATATACCGCCGCAAAATCAGCGTCACTATAGTGACGCGGGGCAATCAGTGGAGCCGTAATCGCGACCAAAACCAAAAGAAAGATAACAACAGCCCCGCTCACCGCAAGTTTGTTATTAGCAAGGCGTTTGAAGCCGTCCCGCCAGAGACCACTATTAGGTTTCAATTCTTGCTCATTTTAATTCTTGGGTCTATCCAGTAGTAGGTGATATCGACGACAAGATTTGCTGCGACCAGGACGAGCGCATATAATAATGTCGTACCCATAATTACGGGGTAGTCGCGCACATTGACCGATTCCACGTAGTACTTGCCCAACCCAGGGATTGCAAATATCCGCTCCACGACGAGTGATCCCGTAAGCATAGCGGCCGTCAAAGGCCCGAGCACAGTCACTACCGGAATTAGGGCATTCCTAAGGCCGTGGCGAACTATGACTATCCACTCGGTCACGCCCTTGGCCCGCGCGGCCCGGATGTAATCTTCCCTAAGCACCTGCAGCAGACTCGCGCGCGTAAGCCTGGCTAAGATAGCCGCACCTCCAACTCCAAGAGTAAACACCGGCAAGATAGCCTGCTGCACCGATCCCCATCGGGCCACGGGAAAAATCCCCAGCTTCAACGCGAAAAGCCAGATCAAAATCGAGGCCATGGTCATTGCCGGGACGGAAACGCCGATTAAGCCAATGAGCATGGATAGGTAATCCATAGCCGTGTTGTGTCGAACAGCAGCAACAATTCCGAGCGGAACTCCGATTATCAGTGCAACCGCGACGCCCATAATCCCCAAGACGATTGATTTAGGAAAACTCCCGGAAATGATTTCGTTTACTGTGCGGTTCATGTACTGATAAGAGGGGCCAAGATTGCCCTGCAAACCGTTGCCTACGTATAGCAAGTACTGCATATAAACAGGCTTGTCGAGTTGATAGTGAGCCATGAGCCGCTTGAGGAGTGGCGCAGGCAGGGGTTTGTCCGTCTTGTCGAATGGATTTCCCGGGATGGAATGCATTAGGCCAAACGTGATGACACTGATGACAAAGAGCACCGGGACTGCCCACAGCATACGCCTCACAACGTATCCGACCATTGCCAGTTTGCTGCTGGTTGGGTTGCAACTACGCGGTGCAGCGCACGCTGCACCGCGTATAATTGCCGGCGATCCTAGTTATTGTTCACTGTCCACGTCCAGAACTCCATTAGAAAGTTAGGGGCGCTGGGCCGTTTCAGGAATGGCTTGGTGACAGTATTGGTGGAGCCCCAATACAGGGGGATTACTCCCGCATTGTCCTGAATGAACATCGTCTCCATCTGCTTGTATAAGGATTTTCGCTTATTCGAATCCGTTTCCACGGCGGCCTCAGCAATAAGTTCGTCCAGCTCCGGCAGCTCCAAAATACCTTTATCTGAGACTTGGGAGGCGAATAACTCTCCGTAAGTGTTGTTAGCATCGGGATAGTCCATTCCCCAGCCAGCCCGCACAATATTCATAGCGCCAGACTGTACAGCTGCCATATACCCAGCGCCCTCATGCGCCTTAAGGGTAACCTCCACACCAAGGTGGTCCTTCCACATTTTTTGGATAGCTTGGGCCACCCGCGCGTTGGTCTCGCTGGCGTTATAGCCGAGAACCAAAGCCGGCAACCCTTTCCCGCCAGGGTATCCCGCATCAGTGAGGTATTGGGCTGCCACCTTGGGGTCAAAAGGAATTCCCACGCCATCCGACCGGGGAACGTGTCCGACGCATCCAGGGGGAGTCATGGTGTAGGCGGGGACCTCGTTCCCTCGCGTGACCTGCGAGATTAGGGTATCGCGGTCGACCGCCGCAGCAAATGCCTTCCGCACCAGCACGTCGTCAAAAGGCGGTTTCAGAACATAGAATCTATAGAATTGCACAACCATCTTCGGAGTAGTACCAAACTGTTCCTTCAAGGAATTAACCTGCCGCACACGATCGATATCCGTAGGTGGCACCGTCACAGTGTCGATTTCGCCATTTTCGTACATAGCCATGGCAGTCGACTCCGAATTGACGACAAAGAGTGAAATCTTGTCTATCTGCACCATCGCTGCGTCATAGTAGCTAGGATTTTTCGAAAGCGTGACTTCGCTGTCAACGATCCACTCGGTTACTTTATAGGGTCCGTTGACCACGACATTTTCGGGTTTGGTCCAGTCGGCGCCGAATTTCTCCCGCGTCCACTTGGGCACAGAGTGACCAATGGAAGACAACGAGCTTAGGAACCATGCCGCTGGCTGCGTCAACTCGATGGTGAGCGTATGGTCATCTACAGCCTTCACACCCAGATCGGACACGGATTTGTCACCTTTATTAACATCATCGGCATTCTTGATGATGGAGAGACGCCACGAGGCTGGGCATGCGGTCGCCGGGTTAACAACCTCCTGGATGGCGTACTCGTAGTCTTTCGCCGTGACCGGCTGGCCGTCAGACCATTTCCAGTCTTTGCGAATATTGAAAGTCCAGATCAGGTTGTCTGCCGACACGCTCCACGAAACTGCACCGGCAGGGAGCACCTCATTCTTGACGTAGTCGTAATTCACCAAAGTAACAAACTGGCTAGCGCTTACCTCGTAAACCCAATTTGCCGTAGGGTCCACAACACCTGGGTCCTCGGGAATAGTCAGCCTGATTGCCACCGGCTCAGGAACTGCAGTCGGTGGCACAGCGGTAGCTTCCGGAACACTAGTAGCAGCAGGAGCACTTGTCGCGGCGGGCGCGCTAGTGGCAGCGGGTGATTCGACCGCAGCAGCAGTCACCGCCACAGGCGCGCATGCTCCCACAACTGCGCCCGCCGTGGCTACACCAGTGAGTTTTAAGAAGTCCTTGCGAGATAAGATATTTTTATTCATACAATTATTCTCCGTTTCAGTTGTGGTGGAGGAGTTCTCTCCTCCCTTTTCTTATCGTACCAGATTAAAAGTTTATTGTCAAATCTGTTTGACTGCTCAGGGTGTCCGGCTATAGCTGGGGGAGATAGAAGTTCTCAAGAGCAGTAGTTTGAAAAAATACTTGAAAAAAATAGTTTGTGGTACAGTTAACTTTTGTGGCTTACATTGGTGGTCCTTTGAGTAATCTTCGGTTTTCGGCGCCGTTTGTTTGGCCCTTCTGTCCTCTCCGACCGTGGTGAGACGGCGAATCGCGGGATCCCAGGGGAGTAATCCGAACATAGTGGTAATTCTTGCCGACGACATGGGGTACGGCGACCCTCGATGCTACAACAAGGAATCCAAAATTCCCACTCCGCATATAGATCAGCTGGCTACCCAGCTCGTGATCTTCACCGACGCACATTCTCCTTCAGCTCTCTGCTCGCCATCGCGCTACGGACTGCTCACCGGCCGCTACGCTTGGCGGACCCGGCTGCTAAAAGGAGTATTGCTACCGTACGACCCGCCTTTGATCGAGCCGAGGCGGATGACGCTTGCGTCGATGCTCAAAGCAGCAGGTTATTCAACAGCTTGGATCGGAAAATGGCATATGGGACTTGAGAAGTGTTATTTTTCGATTCTGAGCTTGGGGCGTTTTCTGTCCGGCAGGGGCGATGGAAAGTTATGGTCGGAGTGGTAGCAGTGCCGCCGAATACGGTTTTTGGGGAGATCGAGGCTGCCGGTGCGCACCGGCTTTACGATCTCGCAGCGGATCCTGCGGAGACGACGGATCTTAGCAATCAACACCCGGAAATCATCGACTCTATGATCGGTTTATTAAACGTGTATCGATTTCGGGGATATAGCCGGACAAAATGAGGCTGTTAAGAATAATATTTTGCGCGGCGGGTGCGAGTGAAGGTCGGTGAATGTGTTGGTCTGCGGGCTCCGGTGATGAGGCGTCGAAGCTAGTCAGATTTATCTCGAACGTCAACGTCTGATAGCTTTCTACCCTAGGGTGTTTTGACGGGTGGTCCGTAATCTTGGGGCACGGAAGGCGAACTGAAGCCGGCCGCAAAGCAAGGAGGCGTTATGTTTCAGGTTGATTTCAGCATTCAGGAGCTTGCTGCGCGGCGCTCCCGTGTGATGAGTGCCATCGGCAAGGGCGCACAGGCACTTATTCAGGGAGGGGCCAAGGAATCCTCCCACGACTTGTTCCGGCAAACCAATGACTTCTACTATTTATGCGGTGTCGAAGTACCGCACGCCTATCTGCTTATAGACGCGCAATCCGCCACTTCGACTCTTTTTCTGCCCCACCAGTCTCCAGAACAAAAGGAGGGCGAAGGCGAGGTGCTATCACCACAGAATGCTCAGGAGGCGCGATCCATCACCGGGATCGAACAGGTATGCGGGGTCGAAGAGCTAACCAAGGCCATGGAGAAGGTAAGACTCCTGTTTACGCCCATGCGCGCCGGTGAGGGAGCGCTCATGAGTTGGGACACTCTTCAACGCGCACAGCAGGATGCATACTCCGACCCTTGGGATGGTCAGGCAGACAGGATGCGCGCCTTTTTGGTGACACTTCGCGAACGCTGTCCACTAGCAGATCTGAAAGACCTGTCGTCAATCATGGATGAGTTAAGGTTCATCAAGAGCCCACGGGAGGTAGACTTGATGCGTGTTGCGGGCAAGCTTTCGGCCCTCGGGGTCAGGGAGGCAATGCGAACCACCCGCCCCGGGGTATGGGAGTATGAGCTCGACGCGGTGATGCGGTATGTGTACCTGATCAACGGCGCCCGGGATTGGGGATACCGCGCGATCATCGCGGGTGGCCCGAATATCCACTTCGGCCACTACAAGTCAAATAACGCCCAGCTACAAGACGGGCATCTGCTCTTACTGGATTGCGCGCCAGACTACCACTACTACACTAGCGACATCGGACGCATGTTGCCGGTGAACGGCAGGTTCTCGAGGGACCAGCGCCAGCTTTATGGGTTCATAGTCCAATACCACAAGATCTTTCTGGAGCTTATCCGCCCCGGAGTGACATCGGAGCAAATCACCGCCGAAGCCTCAGTAAGAATGAGGCCCATTGTGGACTCTATAAAGTGGTCTCGGCCGTCGTGGGAGACTGGCGCGCGTGCCGCTCTTGAGTTCCCGCACATGATGACACACCCTGTGGGTATGACGGTTCACGACGTGGGTCACTACCGCACCCAAATTATCCGGCCGGGCACGGTGCTGACCCTTGACCCGTCGCTCTGGGTCAAGGAAGAGCACATCTACATTCGCTCCGAGGACACCTTGCTCATCACCGAAACGGGCTACGAGAACTTCACGGCCGAAGCGCCTCTGGAATTGGATGAAGTAGAAGCCACCATGAAGCAAGAAGGCATGCTCCAGCAATTTCCGCGCATGAGTCGATAGGCTCCTAGGGGTTCGATAATTTTGCTGTGCCGGAAGACTCTGGTAGCGGCGGGGCCAGAGAGCAGTCGGTAATTAGTGGTGGCGCCCGGCTTCAGTTGGATTGAAAACCGGTATGTGAGGGGGTCAATCAGGCTAAGACTCCCGCCGAACTAGACATGGGTCAATTGTTTATAAACAGCCACCACATGGCACGCTACCTGTCCTACGACCCCACCCCGCGACATTCCAACGGTGCGGCCAGGGACGCCATCACATCGCAGTGGGTGGTAGGCTGGAGCGATCCCACTGGAACACAGGCACATTTGAGGTAGTCCCGAACTGAAGAAATGGGAGTTACGGCATTTGAAGTAGGCCTTGGTGCGTATTCCTTTTAACCCATTGTTCCCTAGGTTCTCGGTCGGTGATGAACAGTGACTTGAACACTTATCGGGTTTCGGAAATTTAGGTGCCCCTTCCGCCGTAGCCAACGCATTGTCAACGCTCCCTCTGGCGAATAAAAATCGCCGCTATTGCCATCGCCCAAAGACATTGTGTATGTCGTCAAAAGCATCGAAAAAAAGTAACCGTATTCGGATCTAGTGACAACCTAGTGTAAACCGTGGTTCTGTCCGATGCATTTGTGGAAGGTGTGTTTCGGCCAATGAAATGCATGGCACCATTGATTTACCCTGATACTTGATTGGCAACGGAACCGCACAGTGGCGCGTGCTGCAGGGCCACATACGTGGCTTGGGCAACTAGCTCTATCGTGTTCCCGAACTACAGTGTGTAAAGATCAAACTCCCCTCCCGGCCCGCACGCCATGTGCTATCCTGCCAAACAGCATGTTGGTCCCATCCATTGGATTGAACCACTGCCTGCATATGCCACACCCATGCCACCGCTGCTAAGCCGACCGGCAACGCCCGCCCAAGTGGCAGAGGCCGTGCTCCAGCTGCCCCGGCTGCTGCCGCGCGCTGGTGGCAGCAAGCCCGCCCTCAGCACACCGCCCACCGGGGTAGCGGCGCTGGATCTCTCGGCTCTAACGGGCGTGCTTGAATATACGCCCGACGAATACACCTTCACAGCTCTGGCCGGCACCCCCGTGGCGGAAGTGCAGGCTTTGCTTGCGCGGCACAACCAGTATTTGCCGTTTGATCCGCCTTTTGGTGCGCGCGGCGCAACACTGGGCGGCGCGCTGGCGAGGATTTAGAAGGGTCCCAAGGGCAAGTGCTTGGGTGAGCTAGGCAAATTTGTATGTAATTCAGTCAACTAAAGACAACGGCAAACACAATCATATCTCAGGTGGTCAACTCAACGATCTAACCAATAATCCTACAAAAAGATCGGCGTGATTGTCTTCTCGAGCCCGACAAACTGCTAACATCAATAGGTACCAAGCTCAGGGTGCACGAAACACATAGCTCTGCCGAGATATTCTAGACCTCCACTACATAAGGATTGCGAGTTATATTTGAGAGAATTTCTAGCCCATTCGCTCGCAGGATTACTATCTCCTCAAGCCTGACACCAAAGCGCCCAGGAATATAAATACCCGGCTCAATAGAAAACACCATACCAGGCTCCAAGGTTGTCTGAGAAGTAGCGGTTAAGTATGGTGGCTCATGCCCATCAATACCTAAACCGTGACCTGTGCGATGCACAAAAAACTCGCCGTAACCAAATTTGGAGATTACACTCCGCGCCGCCCGGTCCACATCTAAGGCTTTTGCACCAGGCTGCGCAGCTATGAGCGCCGCTGTCAAAGCTTGTTCCACTACTGCATGAATCTCAAGGTAGCCCTCTGGTGGAAATCCAACAACAGCCATACGTGTGATGTCGCTCGGGAACCCGTTCTTGCGCGCTCCTATGTCAATGACTATGGAATCCCCTGCCAAGAATTTTCGTTGTCCACTCTGGTGGTGCGGAAACGCGCCGTTTGGTCCTGCGCCTACAATCGTAAATTCCGTTTCCGCGCCTTGCGCAGCAAAATGTGCGCGGATCTCGCTCGCGAGATCACTTTCAGTCATTCCCAGCCGTATAGCAGCAAAGGCCTTCTGCAATACTAAATCGGCAATGCTGGCATTCATCTTCAATAAACTAGATTCACGATCGTGCTTCCGCATCCGCAACAAACCTAATGTATCCCCTGTAAATCGGTGTCGTACGCCCGGCAACGCGTTGAGTAGAAGTAATCCAAAGTCCACTCGCATTGTTTCGTCAATGACAACCACAGCGGCTTTGGTAGCGCCGATAACAGAAAGGCATGAGGCGACGGCGGCATCCGGACCATCGGTATCACGCCAAGTATGGAAATCGATGTCCGTCTTTTCCCGTGAACCTTCTGCATTCAAAACAGGCATAAGGAAAATTTCCTTTTCTAACCCAACCAGCAGCAGGCATGGCCGTTCGTCCGGATGGGGATGAAACCCCACGAGCCACTGCATATGCGATCCGGGTCCAACTGCCACAAGGTCCACACCCGCTTCACCCATTCGTATTCGAAGGTCCGACAAGCGTTGTTTTGTGTCGATATTCATAATGCCCCCAATATGTGGAAGACGACTCCCCTGCTCGGCATTTTGCCGTCGCCCAGTTATTGCACCCGTTGCCCAGCCTTCAGTATTATGCGATTTCCGAAAATCTCGTCGTCACCAAACCCTCCGAAGCGTGCTATCTCCTCTTCCGATGGTGCTTCGCTGGACCACTTACGGCTGGGTTTCCAGCCGCACTGTCTCTTAAGAACCGCAGCATATTCCGCCCGCTTAAGCGCTGCGATCGATGGGTCGATAACCGGCACCCCGAGGATTTTTTCGATCTCTCGATAGAAACCAACTTCTAGTGTGCACCCGAGGATTAGTGCCTCTGCATAGTCTTCCTCAACGGCTTTGCGGCCTGCAGCGATCAGCCGGCGACAAGTCTCACCGTGATCCACTTGGAAATCATTTACCCCTAGTTCAACGTGATAAAAGCCAGACAGCCGGTGGGCATATCCATTTTCGCGCACAACACTATGCATCTGTTCAACCCACTTCCGCCGCCCAACAATGATGCCAAAACGATTTGAAAGAGTAGCCGCAATTTCGCACGCCGCTGTGCAGGGTGCAGTAACAATCATTTCACCCGACACTTCACGGGCATCATAAAGAGCAGTATCGTAAAAACATCCAATCGCCAACGCATCAAAGCCTTCCTTTGCCGCAGCACGTACCGCTCGAATGATCCCCCGCGTCACAATTGCTTCGTAAGACCGAAACTCGATGTGCGAGAAGCTACCGTGCACAGGATTTAGAGAAGTGATATGAACCTCAGTATCCACTAGTTTATGCTCCAAAGCCATTCCAGCGAAAGTCTGGTCGTATTCACTTACGCCGACCGGGCTCAGGTACATAATCTTGGTGCTTGGGCTGTTTGTCATAGCATGCTCCTTTATATTCGGATCTTTTAGCCTACGCCGTACACAACCTTTGCCTGATCCTCCGTGAGAAAGCCATTCCGGACATCTTCACGTACCGCCAAGTAACTCCTATTTTTGGGTTCACCTAATCCACCACCAGCCCCGGTCACAATGCGTATAACGTCATCCTTGTTGACAATAACACCAGACGCGAAAGCGTATCGTTCTCTAGATCCATCAGTGCGGATCACATTAACATAATTTGGCGAACCCTCACTTCCACCGTCGAGACCCCAGGGCAAAATGCGGGACCGCGTAAACCCAACCGTAAGATACGATCCGTTAGCACGGACTCGATAATCCATTCGTATGCCGCGCCCGCCGGTCCACTGTCCATATCCGCCAGGTTCATCGTTCAATTCCATACGGTCGACGATCAGGCCATTGCGAGCTTCAGATATTTCGGCCGGGCAATTGTAAGTTTCGCCATGAAAGCCAGAAAAGATCGCGCTATTGCCATCACGGCCACGGCTAGCACCCCAACCACCAATCTGTGGCTCAATAATCGTATATTGTCGGCCGGTATCAGGATGAGTACCACCAATAAATGTTCCGCAAATCGAACCAAAATGACCAGCCGCTAAACGTTCCGGTACGTGCGTAGCAAGGCACCGCCAGAATAAATCATAAACTCGAACCTCTGTTTCAAAATAAAATCCGAGTGCTGCCGGTTCCTTAGCATGAAATGCTGTGCCTTCCGTGACAAGAAGCTTTATCGGCCGGAAGGAGCCCTCGTTGCATGGCGAATAAGGATCTGTCAGTGACTTAAATATCATTTGCGCACAGACCATAACGCCGTCGCGACTCGTGTTGGCTGGCCCGTAGTCCTGAGGTGGGTTGTCGCGAAGGTCGACGATAAATTCAGTCGCCGAAATCGTAATTTTTGCGTTGTAGAAAATGCCGTTATCCTGCTCCTCGGTCAGTTCAAAAGTTCCGTGGGGCAGTTTCTTAAGTTCAGCAAGCGATACCATCTCGCCAAAGTCCATGAACAATTTCACTGCGTTTTCGAAAGTTTCGACACCATATTTGTGAGCAAGGTCAGCAAGCCGCTTTGCGCCAATGCGCACCGATGCGACTGCGGCCCATAGATCGCCCTCGAGCACGTCAGGCATGCGGGAGTTAACTTTGATAATCTCGAAGACTGACCGAATAGGATCGCCCCTAGATATCAACTTTACAGCGGGCAAACGAAGCCCTTCTTGAAAAATCTCGGTAGCATCAGCGGAGAGCGAGCCCGGGGACTTGCCGCCAACATCTGAATTATGAGCGATATTCGCTGCCCAGGCGATAATATGGCCATCGGCAAACACAGGCATCATAACAACAATGTCGTTGAGGTGCGTCACGCCGCCATAGTACGGATCGTTGGTTGCAAACACATCGCCAGCCTCAATCTCGCCAGGTAATGTGAATTTATTGACCACAAACTGTACGGACTTATCAAGCACTCCTACAAATCCAGGTATACCAGCACCGGAAGACGCAAGCCGCCCCTGTCTGTCGGTGATACCAGTGCCCATATCAAGCACTTCATAAATAATCGAGCTCATCGCCGTTTTTTTCATCGTCGCAAACATCTCATCTGCTGTTGCCTGCAACGAGCTCTGAATTATCTCGATAGTGATCGGATTGTCTGCGACAGTAGTAATACCTTTTAAAATCGCTGCTGCAAGAGCAATATGTATGTTGCCATAGCCATCAATTTTTACGGTGTCGCCCGGATGAATTACGATGGTGGTTCCCGGGTCTTCGACGATTGCTGGCCCGTGGAAAGTCATTCCAGGCTCGAGTTTGGAGCCGTCGTATATAGTAGCCTCTCTGATCCCTTCCAAGGCATAATCGACCCGTCGTTTTCCCTTAACCGCCAAGATAGCTTCTACGCCAATGGTCGGCCGCTCGGTCATAGTCAATTTGCCAACTTCAGCAGTGGCCACCAAATGGATACCAACCATTTCGACGGGGGCGTTGAGCCGGTAGGTGTACTCGCGCTCATAAGCCAAATGAAAAACGGCTTCAATGTCTGGAAGGCGAACTTCGTCGATTTCACCACCTGTAATCTCCACTTCAGTTGTGTGTTCTTGATTCTGGTACCGGAACTTGCCGTACCTGCGAATCGTGATCTGGCTTGGCAAAATGCCATCGGCAGCAAATTGGTCACACGCCGTTCTTTCGGTTTCAGCAAATAACGCCTCAATTTCCGCCGCCGAACCCGTCCCGAGATCAACAAGGCGGGTTACGAAGAAATCACGACGCAAATCAGACATTAACATGCCCCAAGCAGAGAATACAGCTGCCGCTTTCGGCACTACCACTTTTTTGACACCGAGTTCCTGCGCGAGCGCAACCGCATGCATAGCACCACCACCGCCAAAAGCGATAAGAGTAAAATCGCGCGGGTCATGGCCACGATTCAGAGACACCAACTTGAGTGCGTTGATCATATTGTTGTTCGCGATACGAACTATGCCCCGCGCTGCCTCATTTACGTCGATGCCCAGATCCTTACCGATAGCTGCTACGGCACTTTGTGCCGCCACCATATCTGCCACGATTTCGCCACCGCAGAAATAATCCGGGTTGATCCGGCCAAGTATTAAATTCGCATCCGTAGTTGTCGCACTGTTACCACCACGACCGTAAGCAGCCGGACCGGGAGCCGCACCGGCCGAACGCGGTCCAACGTGCAATTTCTTAAACTCGTCAACCCAAGCGATAGAGCCGCCACCATTGCCAATTTCAACAAGATCCACGACTGGAACCAATATCGGGTATCCTGCAGTCGTCTTGTTGCGTTCGATCCAGTAGTCGGTCATAATTTTGACCTGACCGTGTTCGATCAAAGAACACTTTGCGGACGTGCCACCAATATCAAGCGCCAACACATTGGGTTCACCAATCAGCTTCCCAAGTTCGGCCGCACCCAAGAATCCGGACGCCGGGCCAGATTCCACCATGGCAACAGGTATTTGTTTGATTACCTCAAGCGATGCAACACCGCAGTTGGACTGCATAATGTAGGGACTGTGGCTAAATCCTTTTTCCTTAAGGCGACTGTTTAGTCGAGAAAGATAGCGCTCCGCAATTGGCTGAACATACGCCGACAGAACGGTCGTGCTGGTTCGTTCGTATTCGCGCCACTCTCGCGTAATCTGGTGTGAACAGACAACAGACACATCCGGCCACAGCTTATGCACTTCAGAAAATACAGCTTTTTCATGTGACGTATTTGCATAAGAATGGAGGAGACAGATCGCAATCGCTTCCACGCCCGCAGATCGAAAATAGTCCAAAATCATAGGGAGACCAGAAATGTCAATCGGCTTTACTTCCACACCTTTATAGGAAATTCGCCCGGGAAGCTCGAGGCGCAGATTTCGAGAGACAAACGGTTTTGGCTTCTCGTAGTGTAGATTAAAAAAGTCAGGGCGGTTACCACGCGCAATCTCGAGTACATCCCGAAAACCTTCAGAGGTGATCAAACCCACCTTGGCACCCTTGCGCTCAGTCAGCGAATTAATGACAACGGTCGTGCCGTGGGCAAAAAATTTTACGGATGCAGGGCTAACTTCGGATTTTTCGAGTACATTTAGAACACCACTCTCATAATCCGGGACAGTGGTGTCAGTCTTCGCTGTAACGATCCGGCTTTTCCCATTCTGCGGATCAATCTCGAAATACACCAAATCCGTAAACGTACCTCCGACATCTGTAGCAATACGTATTGATTTACCTGGCATGATTAATTCCTCCGCTCAGACCTGCTTTTATTCGCTAAGAGACAAACGGCGCCGGGTAACTTCAAATATTCGGAGGCAGCCACTTTCTCGGCAGTATAAAACCCAGCCTCATGCAAGCAATTTATGGTTCCAAGCACCTCACCAAAAACCACGATCGGGACATTTATCACCGATTCACAACCCAGTGACTTGATAAGCAAATAATCGTCAAACACAGCTGAGATCGCCTCGATGTCGTTCGCCACAAAGGTCATTTTCGAATCTATCACTTGGCGAGACCAGTCCGTGGTATTGGCTGGTTTTGTACCAGAAACGGGATAGAAATCCGGCATATTGGAAAACTTACGCTCAGCAACCCCAAGCTTGCCGTCAAACACCATAATGGTAAAAAGTTTGACACCAATAATGGCTTGAGTCAAGTCCAACAGAGAGACAAAAACAGACTCGGGGTGTTGCTTTTCACGAGCAAGAGCGTTAACGAACGCAGTATATGTAAACATCAAGCACGGTGCCCCCACACCTACAATATAACTATACACTAATCGACTGTATCTGGTTATTGAATCCCCTCCAACCTAGCAGATTCTCAAATTTGACAGCAATCAAACATCCACTTACAATTACGGTGTGGCATCTGACAAGATAGACGTGCTCGAAGCGATGCGTCGGCGTCGAATGCACCGAAATTTTGCGCCCGCGCCCCTCGATGACAAGACCTTAAAAATCTTTGCGTGGGCTGCGACCCGTGCGCCAGTTGGCGGCAACCAGTCGTCGAGATTCCTCGTTGTTGTCAAGGATCCGCGGCTTGTAAAGACTGTTGTCGAAGTATCACCGAGCTATATCGGTACACTTCCCGCAGCTATAATCTTGGTATTAACCGATGTTGTGAGTGCTGAAGATCAAATGGGCACGCAGGGCCGCGATCATCTCTCTCGCATTGACGCGGGTGCGGCGGCTGAGCACATTGCCCTGGCAGCAGTTGGTCTGCGGCTCGGTTGTTACTTATTTCGTTGTTCTAACGAATCGGCACTCCGCGCCGTGCTTGATCTCCCGGCATGTATCAGGGTCGAATGGCTTGCTGCCGTTGGCCAGCCCGCTGCAGTGCCTTCGATTTCGCCAAAGGCGAAAAAACAAGTCGTTTTCGTGGATGCATGGGGTGGAGAACAGTGGGAGGTTATAAAGCCTTGAGCGGTGCAATTGATCCAGCGGCCTTTAGGCTAGCCACTTTTCTCGTGACTGCAGCGCGTGATATAGTAGACGAACCTGCGATCTACGGTCCATTCCGTATGATAGATGCCGTCGACAGATTGATGACCAGCTCATTTGATGATGATTTTCTGAAAGCCATGCATTTGGAACTTGAGCGCGAGAAGTACAAGGTGATGAGTAACCGTGACGAGTTCGTCGCGTGGCTAGACGATATCGCAGCAAAGTTTGCGCTAGAAGCCAAGCGCCGCAACATGGATGAATCTCATGGTTTTAACTCCGGTACCTAGTAGTTGATAGTCACTTCTAGGACACCAGATCCAGTTTCCATCAAATAAGGTATAGGTGCGGAAATCGAACCCTTGACTAGTGAGATGTGCTCTGCTCGGGCTCTCTCGTGCGTATGTGATAACCAAACAAACACTTTGCAAACCATATTAATGACCTTGGAGATATCCAATGCAAACATAAAAATGGAAATTAATGTTTTAGCGCAAGTATTACTTTATTACAAAAGGAGTTTGAAGTGACAAAACATATTTCGAATATTACACTCGCTTGTATGGTGCTGGTTCTCGCTGCGTGTGCTTCGCCTGCACCGGTTGCCGAACCAGCAGCCGCAGTCGAGGCACCCAAAAAAGAACGAATTCTTCGACTTGATGAATCGCCAGTGGGTGAAATAGACCCGGCCAAGGCTACTGACTTTGCAGACACCGTTTTGATGGTAAACCTGTACGATACCCTTGTCTACCCCAAGCGCGGAGCTCCCGGAGTTGATCCGCTGCTAGCGGCAGAATGGAAAATTGACGGTAATTCATATACTTTCAAGTTGCGTGACGGCGTGAAATTTCATTCTGGCAATACCCTCACATCTGAGGATGTTGTGTTTTCCTACAACCGACTGATGGCATTGGGACAGGGTTTTTCCAACTTACTGGTTGATCGAGTCGAAAAAGTCGAAGTAATTGACCCTCTTACGGTAAAATTCACCCTGAAAGCAGCGTATGCTCCTTTTCTAGCAGCACTAGTGAAAGTTGCAATTGTCGACTCAAAGACGGTGATGCTTCACAAGAAAGATGGCACATTTGGAGATTATGGAGACTACGGTGCCGAATGGTTATCCTCGAATGATGCTGGTAGTGGAGCCTATATGGTGGAAAAGCAGAATCCCCAAACTGAAACCATGATGGTTAAGTTTCCCGATCACTTTATGGGTTTCTCAACATATGCCCCTGATCGTGTGCAATATCGCTATGGCATGGAAGCCACCACTGTGCGCGCTGCACTATCTCGCGGGGAACACGAAATTGCAGACCTCTGGCTACCACCAGAAGTTCTAGCCGCCCTAGCCAAAGAAAAAGGGATTTCACTGTTTTCAGAGGGTGGTGCTACCGGCGAGTATGTCAAGTTAAATACAAAGCGGGCACCAACTGACGACGTCCACTGCCGCCAAGCCCTTACCTTTGCTGTTGACTACGCTGCCGCCTTAAACTTCCTTAAGGTCAACGAGCAGTCCAGTATAGGAATACCAGCGAATGGCCCAATTCCAAGTGGAATGCTGGGCCACGACGATTCGCCCGTTTACACTCAGGACATGGAAAGGGCGAAACAAGAACAAGCTAAGTGCAAGTACAAACCGAGTGAAGTTCCCCTAGAAATTGCGTGGATTGCCGAAACGCCGGCTCGTGAAAAAAATGCTCTACTCATGAAAGCCAATTTTGAAGCACTGGGGTACAAAGTAAATATAACTAAGGTGCCGTGGGCTCTTCTGACGGAACTTGTATCTAAGCCAGAAACAACACCAAACGCTGTGGAAATTGCAGTCGGCGCGGTTACACCCGATACAGATTCACTTGTCTACAACATGTATCACTCATCCTTGGCAGGAACATGGATGTCTGCAGAACACTTAAGCGACTCAAAAGTTGACGAACTCCTCGAACAGGGGCGGTCTGAACCAGAGCCAGATAAACGCAAAGTAATATATGGCCAACTCAATACTCGGCTCAAAGAGCTGGCACCAACAATAAACTTATTTGAGGCGACTTATCTTTATGCGATGCGAGATGTTGTACAGGTACCCGCACTGCGCGATCCCGCCAAATACGTGTTTGATGGTGGCTTCAATCTTATTTTCCGAGAGATTGACATCGTCGATTAACAAATGACCGCTTGACCGCTGGCGGTACCAAAACCACTGCCAGCGGTCAATATCATCTCAAACCACACATGTTTTTTGTCGCGTCAGCACGTTTTACACACTATTCTTAGTTGGGTGTACTTTCCGTACAGACAACAGACAACTTGCATCAAGTCCGGATTGGCTAGACACACAACTTAATAGTGCGGCGCTCACCAAAGATTGCGCGTGTTTCCACCCGAAATTATTAGCCGCATTAGCACTGAATTCTTAATATTGCAAAGTACGACATCTATGCCACGCCGAGCCTTCGTCTACACCACTGTTTTGGTTGTGAAAAAAACTTTCTTTGTAAATCAATCACAATTGCGTGGCAAGAATTAGTTTCCGTGGCGTGTCCCACTACACATTTGTATCAACCACAGAATATGCACGTAAATCGGGGACCATTTGAGCAAATGAAGGCCACACATTACTAGTAAATCTGTGAGATATTGGTCCGATAACCCAAGAATTTTTCGCTACTCGACTGCAAGTTGTAGCACAGCTAATAGTTAGATGAAACAGGTATTGTCCCGCCTAACGAGTAGAGTGCTTGCATCGTGCCTGGTGTTGTTTGGTGTTTCGATTTTGATTTTCACGATGGCTCGAGTGATTCCAGGTGATCCCGCCCGCATAGCCCTCGGGCCACTAGCTACAGAAAGTCAAATACAAGCAATGCGAACTTCGCGCCATCTCGATGACCCCATAATAGTGCAATACGGATTCTTTCTCCGAGATGTTTTCCGTGGCGATCTTGGTCACTCTTTCTATACCAACCGTGATGTGGTTGTCGATATTATGCAGTTTTTTCCGGCAACATTTGAACTTGTTCTGTTTGCAGGCCTGCTCATGGCTGTGATTGGTTTGCCGTTGGGGATAATATCTGCTCATCTCCGAGACCGCCTCGGAGATAATTTGGTGCGATTGCTAGCGTTAGTAGGTGTATGTACGCCCCCGTTTGTATGGGCAGTAATTCTCCAACTCGGTTTTGCATACTTCATTCCGATATTTCCGCTGGAAGGCCGGCTATCGTTTAACCAGCGTACACCAGCGTTCTACACAGGGCTCTATGTTGTAGATTCATTTGTCTCGGCGGACTGGGCTATTTTCCGCGAGGCCATCTACCATCTGGTATTGCCCGGGGTGGCACTGGCTATGGCAGGAATTGGGCAAACTGCAAGACTTACCCGCTCGAATATGGTGGAAATTTACGGTCGACCATATATCGAAATGGCCCGAGCTTACGGGGTTAGTCCCCTTTCAATCGCGACGCGATATGCCTTTCGGCCAGCCTTTATTCCTACCCTTACCATATTAGGATTAGATTTCGCCGCATTGCTTGGAAATGCATTTCTCGTTGAAAAGGTTTTTGTTTGGTCTGGTGTGTCTCGTTACGGAGTCGAGGTAATCCTCAGAAAGGATCTCGATGCCATTGTTGGTACGGTATTAATCAGCGCAGCAATATTTTTAGTTGTAAACATAGTTATAGACATATTGGTAATATATGTGAACCCAAGAATTCGGTTGATGGAAACATACAAGTAGAAACTATGGCAACCCAGTTTGACGGACAAATTTGGCATCGCTTTCAGGACAACCGATTGATCAAAACTGGGCTATTTATCCTAGTCTGTATTATGTTCGCGACAACTTTTGCGGAACTAGTCGTGCCTTTCCCCCAACATATTGGTCCCTTAGGTGATATGACAGCACTGGGAAAACCGCCCAACAGTACACATATGTTTGGAACCGATTTATTGGGTCGCGATCTATTCACCCGGATAATTTTTGCTTACCGTATCTCTTTCACAATGGGATTGGTTGTCTTGTCAATTGCAGTTCCCGTTGGCGTCCTTATAGGCTTGGTTGCAGGCTACATGGGAGGTCGCATCGAGTACCTGCTAATGCGCCTCACAGATGTATTTCTTGCGGTTCCGCCATTGATTCTAGCAATGGCTATTATGGGTTTTCTTCAACCCACGCTTACCAATGGAATGATAGCTGTAACAGCTGGGTGGTGGCCTTGGTACTCCCGCCTCATCTACAATGTTGCACGTTCCGAAGCGCAAGAAGGGTACATTATTGCCGCCCGGCTAATTGGGGCATCGGTACCACATATACTCTTTAGTGAGATTCTCCCAAATTGTTTGCCCTCAATTGTTACAAAAATGACCCTCGACTTTGGCTTTGTAATTCTCACAATATCGTCTTTGTCTTTCCTCGGACTCGGTGTGCAACCACCGACACCAGACCTTGGTTCGATGGTGTCGGATGGTGCCAAATATATGCCGGATGCATGGTGGCTAACAGTATTTCCATCACTTGCGATAGCTCTTGTTGTAATGGGTTTCAACCTCGTTGGTGACGGTCTTCGCGAAACTTTTGATGCTGACTGATAATGTCTCTAATAGTAAAACCTACCGTAGTTTTAGCAATTCGAGACTTGTGCGCGTCTTTCGGAGGACGTAGGGGTATACAAGCAGCACTACAAGGGGTGGCGCTTCATGTACGAACTGGGGAAAGAGTAGCACTTGTTGGCGAATCAGGATCAGGAAAATCAGTAACGGCCCGGTTGGTGTTCGGTCTACTTCAGGGAGCTAAAAATATCTGTGTGTCAGGATCTATCTTGATTGACGGAAGAGAAGTAATTCATGGGGGCAGTAGCGTTGAAAAGTTACGCGGCCATCAAATTACTATGATATTTCAAGATCCAAGCTCTTCACTGAACCCTGTTTTCAAAATTCATGATCAGTTTCAACAAGTACTGCGGTTAAAAAACCGACTTATCTCTCGGAAAAGTGCCGCGCTAATTGCGGAAGCTGCCCTGCGTGAGGTACAGATTGAGGATCCAAAACGCGTTCTCGACTCGTACCCATTTCAGCTTTCGGGGGGGATGAACCAGAGAGTAATGATTGCCTTGGCAGTGATTAATCAACCCTCACTCTTAGTTGCAGACGAACCGGGAACAGCGCTTGATGTGAGAATTCAAGCCGAAACTTTGGTACTCATGCGTAATCTGACGGAGAAGCTTGGTACGGCGGTACTTTTAATATCTCACAATCTTGCGGTTGTCCGGGAATTCTGTGACCGTGTATATATAGTGTACCGTGGACGGATTGTGGAACATGGGTCCACTGCCCAAGTTTTCGCCAATCCGCGGCATCCGTACACCCGAGCACTTATGAGCGCTGCACCCCGAATCATTGGTGGCGTTGTTCCAAACATACCTGATAGGTCTCCAGAGTTTTTACAACCTCTTGTCGTACATTCAGGATGCGATGAACCACATGAGGTAGGGAGAGAATTGTGAGTGCTATACTTGAACTTGAAAATCTCAGCAAGACATTTTCTTTGTCAGGCCACTCAGTCCAAGCACTGTGTAAAATGTCACTTACTGTGAGCCAAGGCTCTTGTCACGCAATAGTCGGCGAGTCTGGTTCTGGAAAAACTACGCTTGGTAATTTGGTTCTTGGAGTAATTTCGCCCAGCACTGGAACTGTAAGATTTAATGGTGTCTCATTGACTGCAAATCGACCAAAGGAGCTTCGGCGCAAAATACAGGCTGTGCAGCAGAACCCGCTTTCTGCACTGAATCCTAGGAAGCTGGTTGGTACAAGTGTTCGGTTGCCGCTGGACGTCCACTGCATAGGAAATCGAGAGAGCAGAAATCGTCGGGTTGCGGAACTTCTAGTTGAAGTTGATTTGGATCCGCAATATGCGGAGCGTTTGCCGCGCGGACTGTCTGGTGGAGAACTCCAAAGAATTGCAATAGCTCGTGCACTGGCCGGAGAGCCAGATCTAATTGTTCTTGATGAGCCCACGTCCGCACTGGATGTACTGGTTCAATCGCGTGTTCTTCAACTTTTAGCACGACTCCGGTGCGAGCGAAACTTGACTTACTTATTTATTACACATGATCTTGCGGTAGTTCGAGCCATAGCTGACACGGTAAGTATATTTCAAAAGGGGTTTCTAGTCGAGACTTCAACCGTAGACGCCGTTTTTTTGGAACCACGGCATCAATACACCCGTGACTTGATCGGATCAATTCCTGTGATTACAGATGATGAGGCACGTCTTCGGGACGCGATCCGCTCCTCAGGTAAATCGTTGTTGCCGCGAACACCGGGTAGTACTTAATGCAGCATAGCTACACATCAGATTGCGCCCAATTCAAATTTCTACTGAGTGGAAATGTCATTATGGTCGTAGAAGGTAATCTGTGAAGTTGTAATGTGGTATAGCGCCGCTCACTAAAAAAAGGAGATGGGACATGGCAGAGCTTGACACAGTACTTCTCGCAGATTCCATTCCAATCTCGAAGATCGGTTTTGGCGCGATGCGTATCACTGGACGTGGCGTCTGGGGGCCTCCTGAAGACCCTAAGGCTGCAATAAATCTTCTCCGCAGCGTAGTTGACCTAGGTGTCACTTTCATTGACACAGCCGATTCCTATGGTCCATCTGTATCGGAAGAATTAATTGCAGTGGCGTTACGCCCGTATTCAAGCAACATCATCATCGGGACAAAGGGGGGCATGACGCGAACTGGACCATACCAATGGGATATTAATGGGCGCCCCGACCATCTTCGTACATCTGTTGAAGGAAGCCTTCGACGACTCATGACCGAAACAATTGACCTCTACCAATTTCACCGGCCAGACCCAAAAGTTCCGGTCGAGGAATCACTTGGGGCAATTACCGACATGCAAAAAGCTGGCAAGATTCGGTTTATTGGGGTCTGCAATGTAGACTCCGCGATGCTCGACCGCTGTTGCAAAGCGACGTCAATAGTATCTGTTCAGAACCACCATAATCTCCTTTCCCGCACAGACCAGCTTGTACTAGACGCCTGCAACAAAAAACATATGTTATTTCTCCCCTATTTCCCTTTAGGAGATGTAGGGGATGGTTCCTCCCCGAAACTTATCACCGCCGATTCTGGTAGCCTTCTCGCCACTATTGCATCCAAATTGGGTGCAACAATCGCTCAGGTGGCTCTTGCTTGGATTGTTAAAACACTTCCTTTTGCGGTCCCAATACCTGGCACTAGCTCACTTCAGCACCTAAAAGAGAATATTGGGGCGATTGAAGTAGCAGCCCGTTTGACCGAGCACGATTTACAGTGCCTTTCCTCAATGCATCACTCAGCCGCTTCATACTAGAATTTTTTTTGCGCCCAGACGCCTTACATTTCTGTGGTCACCACATAGCGCGCGCCGGCATGGCGAGCAACTTCAGCCGCAATATTGCCAATATCCATGTACGATTAATTCATTTCATTCCTGATAAAACTTTTCCCCGAGTCTATTCTGTAGCTGGAACGGCCCCGTCCAGTGGCGCATAGTCTATGTCAAAACCAAAATGTCGCGGTCCCCATACTGCCAAAGCAGCCTTAGTCCGCATAATAGGCGGCACTGACACAACCATAACTCTCACCCGTTGACCGTACCGCAGGTCTTCAGTAGTAATGGGTTCAGCCGTCTCTGAATCCAGAATACAAATTAAGTCGGGCACAACAGCAAGAGTTGTGCCTTGTGTTCTTGCAATAAGGTTCTCATTCTGGAACTCAATCTCCAGAACTCTTGCCGATGTTTGCGGCACACCCAATTCCCGGACCTCAATCTGACCCTTAGCAAATCCGTCCGTAGTCCGCCGAAACACCCCTGTAATCTTGCCAGTAAATATCACCTTTGCCGGACTATAAGCGGTTTCAGAAAGAGTAGTAATCAGGTGAGCAAATGGGTCAAGGTGATTCTCGCGCGCAAAGCGAATCGCCCGACCAACTCTTAAACAAATACTAATGGTACCTGCAATCGAAACACGTTTCGCGGTAACACCATCCATCGGATATTCAGCTATATACGCAACGCCACCCATACGAATCGTTACTCCCCGAGCAAGCCACTCCGCCATATAGTTATCATGAGTTTCAATCACGGACTGGTCCCGATGATCATTGGTGACCACCATGGGCGTACCTGGTACGCCATAGATGTGGAAGGTTTCGTGGAACAATTCCGGAAAAGCTCTACCCATGCCATCTGCATCAATAACCGGGATATCAAGTCGTAATGCCACTACGAGTGGTATCATCGAATTAACGCCTCCGGCTTCAATCGGCATGGTCGCGTATGCTTTTTTTCCGAGGTGTTTTTCAAGCCGTCGTAACGACCACGCTGCTTCCATACCCTGCGGAAGTTTTTCCACGATACATGTCGGTGCTCCCATCATGGCGGTGGGAATAACAAGCGCATCGTCTGGTAAATCAGCAAGATCCATCAACACCAAGTCTCGACCCGTCTCGCTCATGGCAAGCTTGACCATCAACTGGCCCACGTAAGGATTACCGCCCCCGCCAGTTCCAAGAAACGCAGCACCCCGCGCAAGGTCTGGAAGATCAGCCGCTGTAATGCGGAGAGACATAATTTACAGACTGCTATATATTAACGACAGCAATAAGACCGAGCACGAAACAAAGCCTATGTCCAGAAGCCGCACGAACGCCAGGCTAAGTTACGCCAAATGCCAGCCAACCAACATCGTAGCAAACACACACCCGGCCAGCCTATTTTTAACTTGTCGGGGTACGCAGTCATAATCAGATATCCCGCTTTGTGTCCCAAAACCGCTTGCCATCTTCCCCATCACCAATGCAACGCCATCTTCGATTTCAACGCGAGCCTGGAATTATCCCTAGAATCGAGGGGTAATGTGGCCAAAAAAACCGTAAGTTCCGAAACTTTTTGCATCGCACCTAGCCGCACTATACCATGCACTCAATTTATACTGTTGAACCATCACAAATGCAGGAGGCCTTAGTTGCCGCCGTACCGGCTTTCGCAGCATCAGAATGAGCGTCTTGGGCTTCTCTACTTGTTTGCCTTGATCGGCTGAACCTAAGAACCACTTCCAACCACCCCTGAGACCATCAGATTCCTAGCGATTACAGGGAGGGAATTTGCACTTGTGCGCAATTCCAATGAAAAGGACAGACCACGCCTCTAAGGCCAAACCCTGCCACTACAAAATTTGGTATCAGAGAAGCAGCGTCAGCCGGCAGTCCCAGTTGGAGCGGCACTCTGTCTCCACAAGACAAACGCTTTGGACTGACCTTAGTGTACGTACCACCCATCAGATCACGACCATTCGCCGAGGCACCAACTATCTTACAACTGCAGACTACACAAATTATCATAAACCCATTCTCGGAAGACTCAGTCCCTCAAGTTAATTGAAACAACCTGCGCTGTAAGCTAGGTGTGAAACCCGCTATTGCTACTTTTGCACAAAGCACTCGCGAGTTGGAACAGAGTAACCTGTTCCGGACACCTAACTACCGAACCTGAGTTCCCCTCTGATTGCTCCAGATCAACAAGCCTAGAACACGCGTATTACCTGACCGATTCAACAGGTACCAATTTTCCGCGTTACGGGTTGCCCATTCTATCGCTCCGCGTACACAATAGATTTGTACGACATCCCAAAGCTCAGATTGGACGATCAACCTCATGATTCACTAGTGTTCAGGGTCATGAACACCTACGAGTTCCCAAGAGGTGAGATCCCTCACGGTAATAGCTTTTGGAGCATTTGGATAAACAGTACGCTTCATCGGTAGGGGGTGTCCCACAATTAAAATAAACTCCGGCGTCAGACTTGAGGGTAAGTCGAGCATTGCCGAAACACCATTTTTGCTAAACGATGTTACTGGGCACGCGCCAAGGCCAAGTGACTGCACCATAGTCAGCATACTCATCGCTGCCGTGCCAACGTCAATGTATGTAGCAGTAAACGGATCGATATCCATCAAATCAGCCTTGGATTGTTCCGTGTCAAGCATAATTATAATTAAAGCGGTAGGTTGCCAAAGCATTCCAGGAGATACGGCCCGCACTAGGGCAATACGCTTCGGATCGCGAACAACAAGAAACCGGTGGGGGTACCGATTTCCACCACTCGTAGCCCACCGCCCCGCTTCGACGATTTTCTGGAGTACATCAATGGGCACTGGTTGTGAAGTAAATTGACGCGTAACACGCCGCTTCCTCATCATCCCAAGCAGCACTTCCGAATCAACGACCATAGCCAAGGCCATCAAACTTTACTGCCAATTGCTCCACCCAACTCGCGTACCCGCTTCAATTCCTTAGCTGCCGAAAACGGAATCTTTCGAAGGAAATCATAATAAGCTTCGCGGTCCCACATCGCTAGCGTCTTGTGAGTATCGATGTTCTCTTTGAATCCACACAAGAACGCCTCCGTGGCCACGGGACTATTTTTTTGAATTAAGCCAATCAGCCGACTGGCCGCGTCAACAAGTCTTAAGGTACCGTAATGAATTGGCTCTCTCAAACAAATTTCAGCTGAGCTCACCAAAAATGCGATAATCTCGAGGGCTTGTGCCTCAGTCAGCACAAGCTTCCCCCCCCGCTCCAATTCACACAGGGTCTCTGAATTAGTCGCCATAACGCTCCTCTATCGGACGATAATCCGCGTTGTAACCGAAGTAGCCCGGACCGACTAGCGCTAATCCATCCGGAGTACGCCAACGCCGATCACAGGGCATCCCTAAGACAGCGACACGAAACCCGTACCGCAGTGTTTCAGTCGTAATTGGGTGACCCGTTTCAGCATCAAGCACCGTGATAAGGTCTGGGGTGGTCACCAAGACCTCTTCCTCAGTTTGTGCAATCAGAAACTCGTTCTGAAATGAGATGCGAAGCGATTTCCCCTCAAATTCTCCGAGACCAGAAATGAGCGCATCACCGCGGGCAAAGCCCGTCTCAGTTCGGCGGGCAACATCAGTTACCTTGCCACGCCAGATCACAAATCCACCAGTCGCTCCTCGAACCGCCTCGATTGGGTCACCGTGGGCAGCCTGCGCTGCGCGGATTGTGCGGCCAATCATTTCAATTTGTGTAATCGTGCGGCGAACACCAGCCTCCTTTACTTGCGCACCGCTCATTGCAAACGCTGCCAGCATCGCCGAACAACCCATATCAACTGTCATAGTCCGCGCAAATGTTTCAGTCCACTTATTATTGATTGTGTTGAGAATAGCGCTGTTGCCCTTCTCGTCTGCGATTGCCATGGGCGTCGCTTTGATTCCGTATAGTGACGGCATAACCATCTGTATTTCCGGGAAAGCACGGCCCATCATGTCGGCGTCCACCAAGGGAATCCCAAGTTCAGCCGCCACCACAAACGGCGTTGTCGAATTCAATCCACCAGCCTCAACAGACATCGTGGCTGTAGCTTTCCGGCCCAGATAATTTTGGATGGCTTCGAACGCAGTGATAATTTCAGTTCCCCGTGGAATTTTCTCCAACATTACGGTCGGAGCACCCATCATACCCGCCGGAATAACCAGTGCATCATCATCGACTTCACTCGGGTCTAGCATTGTGACCGGGCCATTGCGGTCCATAGCAGCCTTTGCCATGAGCTTGCCAATATATGGGTCGCCCCCGCCGCCGGTACCGAGTACCGCAGCGCCCAGCGCAATATCATCCAGTTGCAAAGCAGTAATTTGACGCATATTTAGTAATTTATCCAGTTCTATAGGCGACGTCTATTTCGAGAAGGTAAGATCACCAACTGCTTTCACGCGGATACGCGTGGCGTTACCTGGGAGATAGCTCAGGGGTACGTCTTCAACGTCTACAATCTCCACCGTATTTGGATCAGCGCCCGCCTCAACAGCTTTTGCAGTTGCTTCTGCCTTGGCACTGTCCAATGCCTGATCACGCGTCAAAGCCGTCAATGAAAATACTCTATCAACCTCGCCGGAAATCTGGGCAATTGCAGCACCAACAGCGTTAGCAGCTTCAAAATGGTTTGGCTTTACCATTTCCGACGCACCAGCAATAGGTCGTGAGATTAGAACGGAACCGCCCCCAACAATTATCACAGGCACTGCCGCCGCACTCGTCTTCATCCGGTCAACCGCACTTTCGCACATATCCTGAATCAGGCTCATTGCAGCTGTAACAAGGGGTGCCGGAAGATGCGCGACCTTGCTCGAGTCGCCAATTTTGGCAACTCCCGCAGCTACCGCGATATCGCTAGCCGTCAGGGTCTTCCCACCAAAGACAAGTGCCTGCTGGGTCAATCGGTACCCAACGCTCTGCGGGCCGATTTTCAATGGGTCAGCTGACACGTGAGACCCCCCTCCGAGTCCGAATGAATAAACGTCAGGCATACGGAAATTCGTGCGTACTCCACCGACCTCCACCGCAACAGATGCCTCGCGTGGGAAGCCGCGAGTGAGTGCGCCAATGTCAGTCGTAGTGCCGCCAATATCAACGACCATTGCATCCTTCAAGCCGGAAAGAAAAGCAGCACCGCGCATCGAGTTGGTCGGACCGGACGCAAATGTCAGAACAGGATTTTGTTCCGCAAAATCAGCACTCATTAAAGTGCCGTCGTTCTGGGTGAGGTACAGCGGAGCGCTGATATCCAGCTCCTTAATAGCGCGACGAAACGCAGCAACCGTCTGTGTCGCAAGACTTCTGAGACAGGCGTTGAGAATTGCAGCATTTTCGCGCTCAAGAAGGCCAATGCGACCAATATCGCTCGATTTGGTAACAGTGGCTCCGGGCACTTCAGCCTCAAGGATGGCGGCTGCCAGAACCTCCATCTCTGGATTTACGGGCGAAAACACCGATGAGACAGCAATAGCCTTGATACTCTTGGACCTAATATCAGTGGCCGCCGCCTTAATCTCATCTGCATCAAATTTTGAGATTTCCCGGCCATCGAATTCGTAACCACCGTGGCAAAGGTAATACTGCCCGCCCAGCACATCGCGAAGATCCGAAGGCCAGTCCACCATTGGTGGCAGCGCAGCTGTTGCCGGAAGACCAAGTCGTACAGCTGCAGTTTTTTGAAGGTGCCGACGCTCAACAACTGCATTTGTGAAGTGCGTGGTGCCGATCATTACTCCCGCAATGGCTCTCGTTGCTGTGCCAGACACATCCAAAATGTGCCGCAACGCGGTTGTAATGCCACTAGTAACATCCTCGGTGGTTGGAGTCTTGATCTTACTGATCACCTCAAGACCGTCCATCAAAACAGCATCTGTATTCGTACCACCTACGTCTATACCAATTCTAAGGGTCATTATTAGCCTACCTCTTATATATGAAATTCATAGCAACAGTACGCCGCAAAACTATTCCATGCACCAGAGATCCATATCGGCACTCTGGCGGATGTGGGGTCAGGGCATGCGTCTCCGCTCAGGGTTTCAAGTGAATTTCCAGATTCCCAAAATTATCCACCAATAAGCTCTGGCCGGGATGAACAAGTGTAGTAGAAGCTGGCTCTTCAACGATCAACGGGCCGGCGGCTCTAAAACCAGCCGGCAAAAATTCACGGTTGTAGATAGCTGTCTCGTGCACGCCATCTAAATCGAAGTCTACCAGCCGCATGCCGGCCTTTATTTGGTTGCGTGCACCCGTGCCAGTGTGCCAAGGCATAATTTCTGGGGTGCGCACTTGGAAAACACCGGTCACATGAAAATTGACGAATTCAATCAGTGTAGTTTCCATCCGGAAACTATACAGCCGCTCGTGAGCGTCGTGAAAGTCTCTCTCGATCTGTGACACACTTAATGGATTCATACCTATCGGTATCTTTACTGTGTGTTCTTGGCCCTGATAACGAAGGTCGGCTTTGCGCTGGAAGGTCAGTACGCCGTCTCCATCGCCGTCCTTGGCGAAATACGATTGAACAGTTTCTCCAAGTACCGCAAAACAAGATTCGACCTCCGCTGCCGCAATAGCGCTCGTGCAGCTCACGAGGGTCTGCACGACGTCGACCCGCGGTTGAGTAACGAGCATGCCCCACGCAGAGAAGTGGCCGGGGTAGCGCGGAATGACCGCTTTCTTGAGGTGAAGTTCCTGTGCTAGTGCAGCAGCGTGCATCGCCCCACCGCCACCGAATGCCACCAATACAAAATCGCGTGGATCATAGCCACGCCGCACAGAGACAAGTTTAAGCGCCTCTGTCATATTTGCGTTGACGATTCGAATAATGCCATTAGCTGCAATCTCAATGGTCGTTCCAAGTTTTTTGGACACCTGCGTCAGGGCCTGGCGCGCCAATTCCACGGATACCTGAAGTTTTCCACCCAAGAAATTATTAGGGTTGATTACGCCAGCGACTAGTTTCGCATCCGTCACAGTGGGCATGGTTCCGCCTTGTCCGTAGCAAGCCGGACCTGGATCAGCTCCCGCGCTCTTGGGACCGATTCGTAATTGTCCACCCTCGTCAAACCAAGCGATGGAACCGCCGCCCGTGCCAATCTCAACAATGTCCACCACCGGCACCTTGACTGGGTAGCCAGGGAAGAGCGGCGTCCACTCCACACGGTACTCCGTCGTAGTCCTTGGCTCACCACCTTCAATTAACGAGCATTTGGCTGTGGTGCCGCCAATGTCTAGCGTAATCAATTTTGATTCACCAATGGATCTGCCAATAGCCGCAGCGCCCATCACACCGGCAGCTGGTCCAGACTCGATTAACAGTATTGGCCGGCGGCGCGCCATCCTGAACGACACCGTACCCCCGTTTGATTGCATGATGTGTAAAGGACAGGAAAGCCCACGTTCGCCAGTAATTACCTCCAGTCTGTCTAGATACTGCTGAACAATCGGCATTACATACGCATTGAGCACAACCGTGTTTGTACGTTCGTACTCACGCCATTCCTGGGTAATGTCACTGGAAGCGGTCACGGAAACGCCCGGTATAAGCTTACCCAACGCATCAGCTACCTGTTGCTCATGCTCAGGGTGCGCATACGCATGCAAAAAACAAATAGCCACAGCTGTCACGCCCTCTGCCCGGCAAGAGTCAACAATCGGCTCTAAGTCGCTTAGATGTAACGGCACTAACACATCGCCACGCCGGTTGACCCGCTCACGCACCTCGAAACGCAGGTGGCGTGGCACGAACGGCTTTGGCTTTTGAAAGCGCAAGTTGTACATGTCGGGGCGATTTCCGCGACCGATCTCAAGTATGTCGCGAAATCCGGCTGTAGTGATCAATGCAGTTTTAGCCCCGGCACGCTCGGTGACAGCATTAATCACAACGGTACAGCCATGCACGAAGTAGGATACGTCATCGACATTCACCGACGACGCAGTCATAGCACTCAGGATGCCCTGCGCTAAGTCCTTTGGGGTGGAGGATGCTTTGCTAGACTCCATCCGCCCCGTTTTTTCGTTAAACGACACTAGATCGGTGAATGTGCCACCGATGTCAGTAGCCAGCCGGATCGCCACGTTGCCGATGCTCCTTAATCGCGCAGTGCGCGTGTTGCGGCTTGGTCCACGCTAAAATCGTCGCGCACGGCAACACCATAGATTTGCTGGGCCTCGTCCCGAGTAATGTAACCGCCATGAACATCTTCTGCGACACGGGCGGGTGGGCGCTTACTCGGGTTCCCGTAGCCGCCGCCAGTGCCAGTATAGATACGCACAAAATCACCTTGTTGAAGCTGGTAATTAGAGACCCGAGCGCAGCTCATCAACTGCCCGTTCCTCACAACCTCAACGTAGTTATTGGAACCGGGCGAGCCGCCAGCAAGACCCCAAGGTTTGCCGACGTTTCGCCCCATGCTCGCATGCAAAAATGTGTTGTTGCCCAGCACGCGATACTCCCGGACCAATCCGAGACCGCCGCGCCATTCTCCGGACCCGCCACCTGCACGCTGGTTGAGTTCGTAACGTTCAACCAATAGCGGAAATTTTTCCTCCAACAATTCAATCGGATAGTTATACGTGTCGCCATCTGTGGTAGCAATCAACCCATTCTGGCCATCGAGCCCGCGTCCAGCTCCCCAACCGCCATTGTGCGGTTCCGGATGAACCCATACCTCGCCCGTATCGTCAGATAAGCCACCGATGTATGTCACGCAAAGGCTCAGATAACTTCCAGCAGTCAAGTGATCAGGTAAGAGAGGCGCTAGTGCTTTCCAGACCAGTTCTGTCGCATGAGCCGAAGCTTCATAGTAAAATCCTGTTGGTGCAGGGCGTACGGCACTGAATACAGTTCCATCAGGAATCACAATCCGGTACGGGCGAAACCAACCCTCATTGCTGGGAGCCTGAGGATCGCTGATAGCCTTAAAAACAGTCTTGCAAGCCGCATTGAGAGCGCCGTAAGAACAATTAATGGGGCCCGGCCTCTGGGGCGCACAACCGGTAAAGTCTGCTGTTACAGTCTCGTCCTCGACGGTGATCCTCACCCGGATCGGGATCTGCTCGCTGGTAATTCCATCACCGTCAATGAAGTCCTCGGCCTCGTAAACGCCATTGGGAATCCGGCGAATCGCCTGCCGAGCCACGCGCTCGCCATTATCAACGATATCGCGGCAAGCACGGAGCACACTTTCCACGCCATATCGATCGCAAGCATCGACCACACGTCGTTCAGCGATCCGGCACGCAGCAATACCAGCGTTGAGATCCCCCAGAGACATCAGCGGAAGTCGCACGTTAGCCCGAATAATATCAATTACTTCCTCAACGAACCTACCCTGGTGCACGATATGAATAATCGGAAACTGGAGTCCTTCTTGATAGATTTCAGTTGCATCCGGAGAAATACTACCCGGCGTTTTGCCCCCCACTTCGGTCCAGTGTGTAATGGACACCGCAAACGCTACGATCATACTATCTCTAAATACCGGCATAATCAGCGCTATGTCACAAGTATGCGTTCCGCCATCATATGGCCCATTGGTGACAAACACATCGCCTGATTGGATGCCATCCAAGCCAAACTTCCTAGTAACAGATCGCACCTGTGTCGAAAAAGTACCGGTAAACAAAGTCAAACCATTGGCCTGGGCCACAACCTGTCCCTCGCAATCTGTTAACCCACATGCAAAATCAAGTACCTCGTAGACGATCGGACTCATACTGCTACGTGCCAGCACAATGCTCATCTCTTCAGTAATGGCACTTAGTTTGGATTTAACGATCTCCAGTGTAAAGGGGTCAAACTCCACGGACACCAAGGTGTCACTCATGCCATCAGACTCAATTGTTTCCAATCACTGCAACGCTCAAACTGTGCAATACAGAAACATTGGTTTTCAGCCACCCTCAAGCCGCCAATGCGAACCCACCACACCGACGTTACTTGACCATTGTCCTTCGCCCGGATCGCACCACATAAAAGCATCAGAACGTCCTACCTAGCCTGACGCTGCTCACGCAGAAATTCTTGAGCACTGTCAATAACACCAAGTAAGTGTTTACCTTGACCACCACCAACCCAGAACGGGGGAATTTGGTTTTCGAAGACACGATTGCAAGCGACAGAGTGTTCGCCCTCCACCGGCCGGAGACTTTGAGGCTCAGTGCTACAGATCCGCTGCGCAAACGGGCACCGAGTATGGAAACGACAACCCACTGGAGGATATAACGCCGAAGGAATTTCGCCACCTAACACAATTCGCATCCGTTCATCCAAAAGCTTATCACCAGGGATGGCAGAGAGAAGCGACATGGTGTAGGGATGGCGTGGATTGCGAAACACAACCTCGGTCAGACCAAACTCTACAATTTGCCCAAGGTACATCACAGCAACACGATCAGACAAGTGGCTAACAACAGCTAGATCATGGGAAATGAAAATATATGAGAGTTTTAGTTCGACTTGGAGGTCTCGAAGCAAGTTTAATAGCTGAGCCTGCACCGACACATCTAAAGCAGACGTCGGCTCGTCCAGTACAATCAATTTTGGATTAGTAGCCAGCGCACGTGCAATACCAACGCGCTGACGCTGGCCACCTGACAACTGATGCGGATACCGCCCAATCAGTTCAGATCCCAGATTAACGCGGCGGAACAGTTCAAGCACCCGTTGGCTGACAGCCCGTCCTGGTACAACACGATTAAGACGAAGTGGTTCCGCAACTGCTTCACTAACGGTCATACGCGGATTTAACGAGTCAAGCGGGTCCTGAAAAACGATCTGGAGGCGCTGCCGAACGTCTTGCATTCGTTTAAAGTCAGCACTTGTGAGGTCCTCGCCCTCGAAAATGATCTCTCCGGCCGTCGGATCGATCAATCGCATCGCACACAAACCAGCAGTCGTCTTACCGCTGCCGCTTTCGCCAACCAAGCCCACAGTTTCTCCCAACCGCACATTGAACGAGATGTCATCTACAGCTCGTAAAGGTTGGTGCCTAAATAATCCGGTGCGGATGGGAAAGTATTTCTTCAGATTACTTACTCGCAGAATTTCTTCGCTCATGCGCGCGATTCCAAAAGCCAACATTGACTCGTATGATCCGGCCCGACTGCAACCGGCCTAGGTTTTACCTCAGAACAACGAGAGAAAGCAAAATCACAACGAGGGTGAAACGGACAGCCTACTGGCGGCTCAGTGAATTCAGATATAGATCCTGAAATTGCGGGAATGCGACTTCGGTCTCCGAAGAGGGGGCGTGATCGCATCAAGCTAATAGTGTAAGGATGGCGCGGTCGGTTGAACAATTCTTCCACGGACGCAAATTCGACAATATCTCCAGCGTACATTACAGCAATGGCGTCACAAAGCTCCGCTGCTAGACCTAAGTCATGGGTAATAATTATCTGCGCCGTGCCCATTTGATCCCGGAGTTCTTTTAGTAGGAGGATGATTTGACGCTGCACCGTCACATCCAGCCCAGTCGTAGGCTCATCGGCGATCAGCAGCTCAGGTTGACAAGCCAAAGCCATGGCGATGCTGATGCGTTGACACATACCACCGGAAAGCTGGTGAGGGTAGGACTTCCACCGCTCTACCGGATCACTAATGTGAACCATGCGCATCAAATCAATCGCGGTTGCGCGCGCCTGCCCGGCGTTCATATTGCGCCTGTGGTAAAGTACCTGCGTCAATAACTGACCAATTTGGATAACGGGATTGAGGGCGGCGCGGGGATCTTGAAATATCATAGCAATCTCAGTGCCGCGCACCTGGCGCATTCCATCATCCGTCAACTTGAGTAAGTTCCGGCCCTTCATTAGCACTTCACCACCTACGATTTTTCCGGGTTTACGAACCATTCGCATAATCGAGAAGCCAGTAACGGACTTGCCCGCGCCAGTCTCACCCACCAAGCCAATTATTTGACCTCGCCTGATGGTCAGATTCAAGCCATCAAGCACTTTCACCACACCTTTCCGAGTGAAAAAGTGGGTCTGAAGGTTATGAATCTCAAGTAGGTTGTTGGGTTTGTCGATCACGAACAGCCTTTACGGTCGGCTATTTCCGGCGCGGATCTAAAATATCATCGAAACCATCACCCACGAGATTGAACCCCAGGACTGTGATCCCGATTGCGATCCCCGGAAAAGTATAGGCCCACCAATAACCCCGGAGAAAATCTTGCAGGCCGATATTGATCATGACGCCCCACTCGGCAGTCGGGACCGGAACACCGAGACCGATAAAGCTCAGGCCCGCTGCCTCCAGAATAGCCCAGCCACAGTGCAGGGTTGCCATGACGAAAATTGGAGAAACGCTGTTGGGCAAAAGATGACGAAAGAGTACCCGGAGTGGGGAGTTACCAATGGCGACAGCAGCCATGGCAAATTGGCGCTTTTTGAGTGACAAGATCATGCCTCGCACCAATCGGGCGTATCCCGGCACATTTAATGTAGCAGTTGCGACGATTACTGTAAGAATACCGGGCCCAAGCGCATAGGCTACACCCATAGCAAATATAAATCGAGGGTATGCCTGCAGAACATCCATGGCCCGCATGGTCACTTCGTCAAATGGCCCGCCAATGAAACCGGCTACCCCACCCCATAACGACCCGATCGACATAGCCACAGCAATGGCGGACATGGCAATCAGTAGATCGACACGCGCACTATAGAGAACGCGTGAAAAGATATCATGCCCGTAGGCATCAGTACCGAGCAAGTGGGTACTACTGGGCGGCTCCCCAGTGGCCATCAGATTCTTTTCTAGAGGACCGTACGGAGCAATCACCGGAGCCAATAATCCAGAAAGCATAACAACAATCAGAATGGACAATCCAACAACAGTGGGCGTATTGTGGCGCAGGGAATAAAAGAGCTCGCTCTGTATCCCGCTGCTGGGTAGACCTATCTGCAAACCGACTTTTCCACTCACAGACAAGTCTGTCTTTGGATCAACTCCGACCAAGTTTAACTCATTTAAAATTCAACACGTGGATCAAGAAATGCCGTCAGCAAATCCAGAACAAAGTAAATCAACACATAAATAGCCGTCATCAACAGGATGAAACCTTGTATAGCAGGAAAGTCACTTGCCAAAATTGCGTTGAACGCGTACAGACCAAGGCCAGGCCACGAGAATATATACTCTACAATAACCTCGCCACCCAAGACGTACCCGTAGACCGCAGCAATGATGGTAATAATCGGTAACAACGCATTTTGGAAAGCATGCTGGAGGTAAATGACTCGTTTAGGAAGTCCCATGCATGTAGCTGTGCGAATATAGTCCGATTCAAGCGCTTCAATCAAAGTCGCGCGCGTCATGCGGGCTATCGGTGCCATTGCAGTAAAACCAAGGGTGATGGTAGGAAGGGTCAGGCAAGCCACAGCCGAAGTGAAAACTTTCCAATTACCAGTAAGCGCCGCATCAATGATAAATAGACCGGAGATAGTTTGTGGAGCAGAAAGCAGCACGTCAATTCGTCCTATTGGCCCTGGCACCCACTCTAACCGAAAGAAAAACAAATATAGCAACATCAGTGCTAGCCAAAAAATGGGCGTCGAAACCCCGAGCACCGAAACGACCCGTCCAATATGATCTGTCCACCGACCTTTTGCAATAGCACTCATTGCGCCCAAGGGAACGCCAAGACTAATTGCCACAAACATCGCAGCTGTCACCAGCTCAAATGTGGCCGGGAGCCGCTCGCCTAAGTCTTTTGAGACCTCTTGCGCAGTGGTGTATGAAACACCCATGTCACCATGCGACAAGTCAATTAAGTAAACATAAAACTGTTCATAGAAAGGTCGATCGAAACCTGCCTCCCGCTTCATCTCCGCGCGAAGCTCTTGGCTGATATAAGGTGACAGTACCCGATCGAGCGGATTGCCGGGCAGTATGCGGGTGAGAGCGAACGTAAGAAACGTAGCTGCGGCCAGCACCGGTACCAACAAGAGAATGCGTCGAATGCTATATCGGAGAAGTCTCACGATTCACTCGACGATCTAGCCAATCATGTGGGCGCTCATGCGCCCACATGATTGAAGCCAATGCGATCATAAACCCCTATTGGGATTTGTCCATATAGTAGTAGCGGTTTAACTCATCGTTGTAATATACGTAGCCCGACACGTTGGAACGCATTGCAACATTGAAATTGGGCGCCAACAGATACACCAGCGGAACATCGTCCACGACCAACTCCTGAATGCGGCGACTGGCTGTATCCCGCTCTTCCTGACTGCCACCCCACAACGTAAACTTAGTGATTAGAGAATCGACTTCCTCGTTTTTGTAGTTGGTGTATACAACCGGGCTGGTCGAGCTGTAGATCCAGCTGAAGTGGTAATACGGGTCATTCACCCATGAAAGCCAGGTGTCAATCCACAAATGTAGTGTTCGCTTAGACTCCTGTTCTTGAAATGTAGCAAACGCCAGTTTCTCAATGTCGACCTTCATACCGATTTTGGCAAGCGAGTCCTGAATAAAGACAGCCGCCCGCTCATCTTCTTCCGCGCCGATGCGGATAGAAAACTTTATCGGTGGCAAGCCTTTACCCTCGGGGAAACCAGCCTCGGCCAGCTTTGCCTTGGCTTTTTCTAAATCGGTGTCATATTTCCAGAAAGAAAAATCGGACGTCGGGGTACCGCTAGCAATCGGACTCTTGAGAGGCTGGGCATACCCCATCCACACCTCTTTCAGTAGGAGGTCGTAGGGCACAGCGTATGCGACCGCCTGGCGCACTAGTTTGTTGTCAAAGGGCGCCATACTATTGTTCATTTCCAACATACGGTTGTCGTTGCTAGGGACCGTTACGACTTTGATATTCGGGTCCTTTGCGAGATCAGCAAGGTCTTTGATTGGCGGGACCATGACCATGTCCACTTCGCCGCGTTTGAGCAGCAGTACCCGTTGGGCAGCGTCCGGAACCACCTTGACAATCACTTTATCCAGCTTAGCTCGGCCACCGGGATAGTCGTCCCAAGCTTTCAGTACGATACGGTCGCCTGCAACATATTCCTCCAGCGTAAAGGGGCCATTTCCGGTCGGAAGAGTCTTCTTGAAGAAAGCGCCAGCCCATGGGTCTGTATCAGTTTTATGCGCCTGTACCTCAAGCGGATCCACGGTGCTGGTGTTATGCATTACATTGTTAAGATTGACCAAATTATTTTCGGTTGCCATAGTCATCTTAATTGTGAGGTCATCTACTACTGTAAATGCGTCAGGCTTGGTAACGGAGCCCATGATCAGTAACCAGCTACTTATGCCGCCCTGCTCAAAAATCCGCTTGTAGCCGTCCACGATCACTTGAGCAGTAATTGGATTGCCGTTGTGGAATTTCAATCCCTTGCGCAAACGAAAGGTGACAACGTTACCATCCTGATCCCAATTTTCGGCGAGCATACCCATGATTTTAGATGTGTCCACCGTCACGTATTTCTGCCCGTCAGGAAGGGTCTTCTCCACCTGAGCGTACTGGGTCAGCTGGTCGAATGTATTCTGAATCGCTGTTTGTGAGTTCTTGCTGCCCGTTGTGCAGCACGGATCAAACGTGTCTACGTCTCCATCCACGGCGACAACCAGTATTTTCTCTTTGGGGGTCTCAGCTTGCGCCGCGACTATCGGCTCTGGCGTAGCCGCAGGCGTACAAGCGCCAACCAATGCGAGTACCAACATCACACTCGCGAATTTTAGCAACTCCATTCGTAACAATAAATACTTTTTCATCTCATCAAGCTCCTTGAACTAAATTTTAGAAGTTGTGAATGGTGTCGGAGTAGTGTTATCTCTGATTGCCATACCCCCGAACTATAGCACAGTCTTTACCTTTGTGCGAACAGATTTACGTAGGTTGTAGGTGTCGGAAACACAAGTACGTAGCACACTTTTAGGCAGTAATCATATGCTCGATTCCAAAACAGTGTGACACCAAGCCCACGCTAGCCGCCCTCCATTGCGTGGGGATAATATTTTCGTGCATAGTCCTCACTGATATAACCGTTGCGCAAATCTGCTTTGATAGACTCGACCGATCGCTTCGATGGAGACCCATAGCCACCTCCGCCACCGGTTTTCAATTCGACTACTGCATCTGGAGGGACGACAATACGCGTTTCTTTAGGGCGGGACACATATGTACCGTCCGGATAGCGGACTCCGGCA
>SXGR01608198.1_pt1 | contig 48722 bp, 37 predicted proteins | sample 3174711 | NCBI WGS metagenome assembly SXGR01 (sample SAMN11356860, study PRJNA531348) | freshwater metagenome | isolation source: freshwater sample F1-60 | place: China: Fuxian Lake, Yuxi | collected 2017-12-25
TGGTTGTCCAAGTTCTAAATATCCCAAACCTACACCCATCAAAGTATATAAACGATCATAAATAGCAGGAATATCTTTAAAGAAAATTAATCCTTCCTCGACTGTCATATGTAATACTTCATAAATATTTTTTCCCTTATACTGCACTTCTAAAACTGCTTCCTTAAATCTTTTTCCATTACAATCCTCACAGGTTAAATGCACATCTGCTAAAAACTGCATTTCAACCAATTGCTCTCCTTCACCCTTACAGGTATCACATCTGCCGCCATCCACATTGAATGAAAAGTGCTTAGGTAAAAAGCCTCTGATTTTTGATAGCGCTTGTTTGGAATATAAATCTCTTATGGCATCATACGCTTTAATATAAGTCACCGGATTGCTGCGAGATGATTTACCAATAGGATTTTGATCGACCATTTCAATTTGATCTATCAAATGCAAATCACCACTGATGGCATTATATCCACCCACAATTTCAGTTGGTAATTGTTTGGCTTTTAATAAAGCATTGTATAAAACCTGTTTAACCAATGTTGTTTTTCCGCTACCACTTACCCCGCTTACCACACATAAACTATGCAATGGGAATTGCACATCAATAGTTTTTAAATTATGTAAGTAAGCCCCTTCTATTTTTATAAAGTGTTTTGGCACTCTTGTTTTATCTGGGATAGGTATAGATAATACACCGCTTAAATATTTACCGGTCAAACTGTTTTTATCTTTGATCAATGCTGCCGCATTACCTGCTGCAACTATCTCTCCACCCTGATGCGCAGCTAACGGCCCCATGTCAATAATATAATCTGCATGACGCATAATTTGTTCATCATGCTCCACCACCACCACCGTGTTTCCTAAATCCCTTAGATTTTGTAAAACTTTAATTAACCTTTCCGTATCCCTTGAATGCAAACCGATACTTGGTTCATCTAAAATATACAAGGAGTTCGTTAAATTACTTCCCAAACATCTGGTTAATTGTATTCTTTGACTTTCGCCCCCACTCAAACTATTTGCAAGTCGCGATAAGGTTAAATAACCCAAGCCTACATCCATTAAAGTTTGTATGCGTTGTTCAAGTTCTATTAATAATCTTTTGGCTACTTGATTATCATGCGCAGATAATTTTAAATCCGTAAACCAAATTTGTAAATCTCTTACTGGCATCGCACACAATTCTCCAATATGCTTACCTCCTATTTTTACATATAATGCTTCCTTGCGGACACGGTATCCTTCACAATCGGAACAATTGGTTCGGCCTCGATACCTACTTAACATCACCCTAAATTGCACTTTATACAAATGTGCTTTTACATCTTCAAAAAAAGCATCAATCCCTAACGCTTTGCCAATCCCTTTCCATAAATGGGTTTCCTGCGTTTTGGTTAATTTATTAATTGGTTGATGGATGGGGAATCCAGCCTTTCCAGCTTCCTTCACAAACTGATCCTTCCACCAAACTAATTTTTCTCCTTTCCAGGGTGCAACCCCGCCATCATACACCGATAAATTTGGATTGGGGATCACTAAATTTTCATCAATCCCTAATACCTGACTATATCCTTCACAAGTAGGACAAGCCCCATATGGATTATTGAATGAAAATAAATTGGGACTGGGTTCATCAAATTCAATACCATCCAATGTAAACTTATTATTGAATGTTTTTAAGATAGTATCATTTTGCTCCACCCATAATAAGCCTTCTCCTTCGTAAAAAGCGGTTCCAATAGAATCACTTATTCTGTGAATATCATCCTCATCAAAATCTTTTACAACCACCCTGTCAATTAAAACATATACATCATGTGCCTTTACCAAATTGGTAATTTCCGCCTTGGTCATCGCTAATGCATCTTCAATTCTCAGAATGGTCGATGTGGATTCCGCTGATTTCGCTTTTTTATCATTGACAGATACACCACCTGCCCTTAAGTAAATACGGGCGAAGCCTTTTTGTAATAATATATTTAACTCCTCCTGAATATCTCGTTTCGCTTGTTGCTTGAATGGAACAATGATCACCTTTTTATCACCTGCTTTCCCTTTTTGTATAAACTCCAACACATCCTGAACATCCTGCTTTTTTACTTCCTGACCACTAATAGGTGAGATGGTTTTACCAACGCGTGCATAAAAAACACGGAGGTAATCATAAATTTCAGTCATGCTACCTACCGTACTTCGCGGGGTACGTGTTACCACTTTTTGCTCAATAGCAATGGCAGGACACAAGCCTTTGATATAATCCACATCTGGCTTGCCCATCCGTGACATAAACTGCCTTGCATAGGAGGAAAGACTTTCCGCATAGCGTCTTTGCCCCTCCGCAAACAAGGTATCAATGGTTAAAGATGATTTGCCGCTGCCTGAGACCCCTGTTACCACAATAAATTGGTTCCGCGGGAATAAAGCGTTTACATTTTTTAAATTATGCACCCTTGCACCCACAACTTGTATGTCATTACTTGCTGATAGGGCTTTTTTCACTTTTTTAGTCTCCAGCATATAGCAAATTAACACAATCCTAGGCAATTGGTTCAAGGATTTGATAGATTCTTTTCCCACTAAAAATGTGGATAGCTTTTAAGCGATTTTCTTGTTTTCCACAAATGGAATTTCAACCCATTTTGCGAGTAATTTTCCAATACTAACCTATCGAACTACTATAAAAAACAAGGCATGAACAAAACTGTACTCCTAAGCGACTATGAATTAATTGCATCCTTTCAACAAGGAAATACCCGCGCTTTTGACACCTTAATTGACCGTTACCAAGAAAAAATTTACAACACCATTTTATTTATGGTGAAAGACAGTTATTTAGCGGAGGATTTGATTCAGGAAATTTTTATTAAAATCATTGACAACATCAAACAAAAAAAATACGCAGAAGAAGGTAAGTTTTTGCCTTGGGCTTTGCGGATTTCTCACAACTTTTGTATCGATCATTTTAGAAAAGTAAAACGTACACCAACGATTAAAACAAGCGACGACCAAGATATATTTGAAGTGATTAAATTTTCAGATCATGCTGCAGATTACAAAATGACGCGTAGTCAAACACATAAAAATATTCAAGAATTGGTGGACTTACTTCCTGAAGAACAAAGAGAAATTATTGTTTTAAGACATTACGCCAATTTGAGCTTTAAGGAAATCGCGCAAATGACCAACTGCAGCATCAATACCGCTTTAGGAAGAATGCGTTATGGTTTAATCAATCTTAGAAAGATGATGAACGAACGTGGCATGAGCCTATAAATATATTGCTATTAAGAAAATATAATAGCAATATATTTAATCCTCTTATGATTTTATTAAAAAAGCGCCGATTGGCGCTTTTTTAAATTCTTTACTTTAATTACTTATTCTTATTCGCGCTACATTGCAGCCAAGCTAAATATTCGCTTACATTGGGCGTATAGCCCACTGGATTGGATAATAATTTTTCATCTGGACTCATTACTACATATAAAGGTTGTGTGACCTGACTAAAGTTTTCTGCTTGGAATGTTGCCCACAATTCACCGACACTATTAATATCCTTGGCCTGTCCTGACTTGCTGGTATAAGTGAATCTTTTATCAATCGGCAACATGGCTTTATCATCCACATATAAGGAAACCAAAATAAAATTATCTTGAATAAACGACATCACTGCAGGATCGGTCCAAACATTCTCTTCCATTTTACGGCAGTTCACACAAGCCCATCCGGTAAAGTCAATCAATATTGGTTTGTTTTGCTGTTTGGATAAAAACACTGCTTGCGCATAATCATTCATCACATTGGCTTGTAAACCATGCTTGCCCTTTTCATGCTGAAATAAACTATAGTGCGTTGGAGGTGGAAATCCACTTAAAAAATTAAGGTACTTTGCATTTTGAGGTGCAATACCTACCAATAAAAAGACTGCAAAAACAAAAGCCCCGAGTGCTAACAGTTTTCTAGTCACTGCAATTTTTGCGCCCTTTACATCATGTGGTAATAATAAGATGCCTAATAAATAAAGTGCCAATCCTATACTTATCACCGCCCAAATTCCTAAAAACACTTCGCGTTTTAATAGTCCCCAATGTTCTACCAAATCCGCATTGGATAAAAATTTGAAAGCCAATGCTAATTCCAAAAAGGCCAATATCTTTTTTACGGTATCCAACCAACCACCTGATTTAGGTAAGCTTTGTAACCATTGTGGAAATATCGCGAATAAAGTAAAAGGTAATGCTAATGCAACGCCAAACCCTGCCATACCTTGTGTCAAGGCCCATGCTCCGCCTTGTAGTGAGCCCACTAATAAGGTGCCTAAAATAGGTCCCGTACAGGAAAAAGATACAATAGCTAAAGTGATGGCCATAAAAAAGATGCCGCCAATACTTCCAAGTCCACTTTTTGAATCCGCTTTATTGGCAATACCACTTGGCAAGGATATTTCAAAAAATCCAAAAAATGAAATACTAAAAACGATGAATATAATAAAGAAGATAATATTCAACCATGGATTGGTTGAAATACTATTAAAAATTTCAGGTTGAACATTTCCGACAATATGAAATGGTACGCTAGCTAAAACATACACCAAGAAAATACTTAAGCCATATAATAATCCATTGACAATGCCTTGTTTTTTTGTTTTAGATCTTTTAGTGAAAAAAGAAACCGTCACAGGTATCATTGGAAATACACAAGGTGTAATAAGCGCGATTAATCCTCCTAAAAAACCAAGGAGGAATACTTCCCAGCCGCTCGAATTTGAGGTAGTAACAGCTGCGCTACCACAAGCATCATCGGGTGCAGTGGTTGCTGTTGTGGGTAATAATATATTAAAACCGGCTACTTTAGTTCCTTTGGATAACGCAACGGTCAATGGTAGTTCCAATGCATAAAACTGATCCCCTTTGGCTACATTTAATACAACATTTAATTTTAAACTGTCAGGCTGAAAACCTGTAATCTGTATATTTTGATTCAACTCAAAATCACTGGTAAAAACCAAAGCTTGTGTAAATAAAACATCCGATTGCTTTATCGGTGCAATGGAATACTTGGGAGCTTGTAATAATTTAGCTGACTCGAGTTTACTTTTTATCAATGGTGCGTTAATTCCATCTGGATTTTCACCATATACATGCCAACCTTTATCAATTTGCAAACTAATTTTTAATGCATAACTACTATCATTGATGAGTGTAGCTATTGCTTTTGCGTGCACAACATTATCCGATTGGGATTGAACACCCAAGGAAACCAACAAAAAGCTGATCGTTATAAAAAAAGAAGAAATCTTATGCAATACTATAAAATTAAAATTTGAAACCCCTATTGTAACACCACCTCAAATGGAACAGATATAGGCGGTAAACATTTTTCATCATTACAAACCATATATTCAATCGTCCCCGACAATTTTGTTTTGGAAGCTACTTTTAGTGCGACCGATTGTACAAATTGCACCTTACCACTAAAATAGCTTATTTCAGCATCAAAATTTTTATCAAAACTTTTCTCCAACTTTCCTATTTCTTTCGCTGCCCCTTTAATTTGCACCAAAGGATTGGTTTTAAATTCAATGGTAGTAGGAATAGGGCCTTTTTTTACAAACTGAGAGTATATATGCCAAGGCGCTTCCACATTCGCCGTCAATATAATATCATACTGCTTATCCGCTTTTTTTACTGCTTGAAAACTCCAATTCACGGGATTCATTCTTTGCGCTTGCGTTAAAACTGCACCGAATATAAAAAGGCTTGCTAAAATATATTTTTTCATATTGTTGCTTGATTAATTCAGGATTAATTTAATCCTAATATTTTAAATATTTCTTTCCCATCCACATTACTTAATGCTTCCGAGGTTGCTCGTTCAGGATGTGGCATCATACCAAATACATTGCGTGCATCATTACAAATACCTGCGATATCTAAAGTGGATCCATTAGGATTAGCTGCACCACCCACATTTCCATTGGCATCACAATACTTAAATAATATTTGATTATTTTTTTGCAAATGTTCCAAAGTGGCCTCGTCAGCAAAATATCTTCCTTCCCCATGTGCAATAGGGATTTGTAATGCTGCGCTATTGTCTGTTTTTATAAATACATTTTTACAAATAAATTGTTGGTTGGCATTTTGCAATAAAGCGCCAGGCAATAAACCGCTTTCACATAAAATTTGAAACCCATTACACACGCCTAAAACCTTACCTCCTTTATTTGCAAATTCGATAACAGATTGCATCATGGGACTAAATTTAGCAATGGCGCCACAACGCAAATAATCACCGTAGGAAAAACCACCTGGAAGTACAATGCAATCCTCCGTATTAAAATGGGATAAGTCGCTGCCCTTATGCCATAACATTTCAACAGGCGCACCAAGATCCTTTTCTAAAGCATCTTGCATGTCTCTATCACAATTAGATCCCGGGAATACTAAAACACCAAATTTCATATACTAAAGATTAATATTTTAAGGTAGGTATTGAAGGGACAAAGTTAACAAATTATGGGTGCTAATTTGGGGTAAATTCTTCACTTATGCAAGGTGGTTATACACAATAACCAGGGCGGCGGACCAAAACAAAAGGTTGGGAATCAATAGGCTTTTGGGGGTAGCATAAGCAAAACTTATAAAACAAGCCAATGGGGTTAATATGATTGCCGAAGCATATAAAGCTTGAGAAGAAAAAACAATGGGTTGGAAAAAACAAACCAATAGCGTCAAGAAAAGGACCCCCCAGTATTTACGTACCTGTATGATAAAACGGGATTGCTGTTGTTGCCAAAAATAAAAACCAGTTATTAATTGCACCCCCATGATCCATAATGCCAAAATGATATTCAACTCAGGCTTCACCAAAGGATTTTTCCAATCCAATCTTGGTAAAAATTGGGCGAAATGATTCGCTTGATTGGTTAAAAAAACAAATGCAAATAAGAAATAAAAAGGAAGGATAATACCCATCAATAAAACCAACCACTCTGGTAATCTAAAAGGTCGAATTATAGCAAGTGCAAATAAAACAACCGGAATTAAAATGGCAATAGGTTCGTATAATAAAATAGAAACGCCTACAATTAATCCAATATTAAATTCAAGTGTTTTGGGTTGTGTTTGATCATACAACCTAAAAATTTTAACAAGTATCCAAATCACCAATGAATTTGCTATTAATCCTGCACTAATTTCATCCCAATAAGGAAATAAAGCGGTTAATATTATATAGGCGAATGCGGGTAAATAACTAATGTTTTGAAACATTTTAAATTGACTCAACATTGCATTTAACCTCACTGCTTGACTAACAACAAGTAATTGAAAAAATAACACCAATGCGATGGGTGGCAGGGGCCTTATATAATGTACTAGTAAATAAGCCAACAAACCATCCGACTCGTTAGCGATAACAATTGGTGGTGTTATCCATTGATGAAAATGTAGAATTACACTTAATACAAGTATAAAAATTAAATTAATATCAGCTTTGTCCCTGAATAAAAAAACCACTTTGTGCTATTTAAATTTAATTTTTGCAAAACCAATTCTACTTTTATATTGATAAGGTAAAATAGCTTCATGATCGCTCACCTGCTTCAACATACGAGGCATCCATTCATAGTTTTTTTCATTGGCCATTACTACAGCCCCTTTTTCTAGTTGACCTTGCTTTGTTAAACTATTAAAAACAAAAGTATGCTGCCCTTTACGTTTTTGGTGGTACAAGAAATGTAAACCATCTTGATTCTCGATGGTGCCATAGCCAATGAACTGATCCACATTTTGATCGTTTTGCGATTTGTCAATTGTTTTAATCGATTGTAAATTACCTTTTGCATCAAATGACAAAAGCGCAATTTTATTGGCGTTATATGTCACCGATGGATAGCCATAAAATGCAAATGGATTACCCCACATAAATGGATTACCCCAGAAATTAAAACCCCATGGCCCCATACCCCAAGTATTTAATCCCCATGGCCCCATACCTCCCCAACCAAATCTTGCCCATGGATAAAAACCAAATGGTCTATTCCAATAATTAAACATAAATGGATTATAAAAAGCGCCGCCCCAATAAAAATCCCATCTTGAAAAATAGTTATTGCGATTTGAATAGGAATCAGCGGCTTCTGCAATCACAGTATAACTACCATCCGCTTGTGTCGTAACTTTATCCAAATAATAAGTGTCAAAAACATTTTTTAAATTTCGCTTACTTGAAACTGCGCCTCTGTTATAATCAGTAAAGCGATTAGCATTCGTTAAAATTTCTTTCTTTGCTGCAATGTCCCATAAATAAGAATATAAGCCTTCTATATGCCCTTTTTTTTCGGTAGCATAAAAGGAGTTTAAGATAACTTGGCCTTTGGCATTATCAACCTTAAGCCTAATATCGTCTAATTCTAAACTAATATTCACAATAGCAGATTCAATCACTTCTTTTCCATCAGCGGACAAATACAATAAACTCACTGCAGGCGCCATATTGGTCTGTGTGATATTACGCAAACAGAATAAATTACCTTTGTTGTCCAAAGCAAAATCGGATAAAGTGCTTTTTTTATTTTGAGATTGCACGATGATTTCAGCTTCAGTCAATAATTCGAAATTTTTATTTAGCGAAAGTGTTTTTACCTTAATCGCAGACGCGTTGGTTTTATTGATGCTAAATAATAATATTTTTTCGTGATCATCACTTCTCAATAAATTAAAAACCTTCGTACCTGAACCTGGTCTCACCTTATCCGCAGTATCCATTATTTTAGGCTCTCCTATTAATTTACCGTCTGCATTTAATTTCGCAACTGCTGCATATACGATAGTGTTCACTTGGAATTGATAAAAAATAACTACCTGATCATTGGACGCTATAAACTCTAACCCATTTAATGATTTTGGCAAAAAGGACAAATCATTCTGCTTCACAATTTGCATCTGCTCATTATACTGTGCAATGGTTGAAATACCTGCATTATTTTTAAAAATCCAATAATGACTGCCTACTTTTCCCAACACTTCATACTGCATGGCCTCCTTATCGGTTTTTTCGATGGCAGATGCAATATAAGATTGCGCTTGACACCATTGCCCTCCAATGAATAGGGTGATAAAAAAACTTAAAATTGACTTTTTCATAGCATTCGAATTTATATACACAAATTTAATACAATATTTAGCTTGAATGGGTATTAGGCGTTAATATTAACGCGTTTTTAAGATGCTTCCCTCCTTGGTTACTTCCAATGCGTATACACCTCCTTCCTTAACTGCAAAATTATCAAGTGCATGACTTATGGGAAAACCAAAACATACAGGATAATTGAAATTTGAAATATGTGCGTGAATGATTTCATTTGCCGTTGCGCCAAAATCTGTGGCGTTATCCTTTAATTCGGTAAACCCACCAATAACCAGACCTGCTAAATTATCCAATAACCCAGCATTTTTACACTGAATGATTAATCGATCTATATTGTAATGCGCTTCCCCAACATCTTCGATAAATAATATTTTACCCTTGGTATCCATTGCATTTTTAGACCCTATTAAATGCGCGATCATACATAAATTACCCCCAATAAGGTTTGCTGTAGCTGATCCTTGCTTATTGAATGTATGAGCCGCTGCTTGGATCACTTCATTTTTGCCTACCAAAATATTTTTTAAGGACTGGATATAAATTTCTCCCTCAGCTCCTTTATTAAATGCAGCTGCCATTGGACCATGAATACTCATGGTATTTTGCTTTTGAATGGCGGCATGCAAAACAGTAATATCACTAAAGCCGATCACCCATTTTGGATTTTGATTAAACTCGGAAAAATTGATTTGATCAATGATTCTACTTAAGCCATAGCCGCCACGGCCACATAATACCGCTTTAATATTTGCATCGTCCAACATTTGCTGTAGTTCTGCTGCTCTTTCCGCATCGGAAGCCGAGAAACAGTCCTTTTTTGACCCTACCGTTTTGCCCAATTTTACCTTAAACCCCCATTTTTCAAGGGTCAAAATGCAATTTTGCACCTTTTCCAAGGGGATGGAACCTGCTGGACAAGTGATCCCTATAGTGTCTCTAGGAATGAGGATTGGCGGTTGAATCATAACACAAATTAAGTACTTTTGCAGCAATGAACACGCCAAAAAGATATTTGATTACAGCAGCCCTTCCCTATGCGAATGGTTTGAAGCATATTGGCCATTTAGCAGGCGCTTATTTACCTGCCGATATTTATGTCCGCTATTTAAAAGCGAAAAAAAGAGACGTGGTTTTTGTTTGTGGAAGTGACGAACATGGCACTGCCATCCCCATCCAAGCAACCAAGGAGGGAACCACTGCACAAGCTATTATTGATAAGTACCACCCGATCATTGAACAAAATTTTAAAGATCTGGGAATCGCATTTGATGTTTATCATCGCACCAGCGATGCATTGCATCATGAAACTGCCAGTGAATTTTTTAAAGATCTTGAAGCCAAGGGCGATTTAGAAACTAAAACTTCATTGCAATATTTTGACGCCGAGGCAAATACTTTTTTGGCGGATAGATATATTAAAGGCACTTGTCCGAATTGCGGACATCATGAAGCCTATGGAGACCAATGTGAAAAATGCGGCAAAAGTTTAAGCCCTGAAGAATTAATTAATCCAGTAAGTACTTTAAGTGGTAACGCGCCTATTAAAAAAGAAACCACACATTGGTATTTACCTTTAAATAAACATGAAGATTTTTTACGTGAATGGATTTTAAAAGAGCATGCAAATGATTGGCGAGCTGCAGTCGTAGGTCAATGCAAAAGCTGGATTGATGGTGGCTTACAACCTAGGGCTGTGACCCGTGATTTAGATTGGGGAGTTAAAGTACCTGTGGCAGAAGGTGATGGTAAAGTTTTATATGTTTGGTTTGATGCACCTATTGGATATATCAGCGCTACTAAGCAATGGGCAAAAGATAATGGTAAAGATTGGACCCCTTATTGGAATGATTCAGAAACCAAATTGGTCCACTTCATAGGAAAAGATAATATTGTTTTTCATTGTATCATTTTCCCCATCATGTTAAAATTGCATGGCCATATTTTACCGGAAAGCGTTCCTGCCAATGAATTCATGAATTTAGAGGGCGACAAAATGAGTACTTCCAAAGGTTGGAGTATTGAGATGGATGACTACATTAATAAATGGATTAAAAAAGAAAATGGTGGCACAGGATTAGCCGATAGCTTACGTTTTTATTTAACTTCTATCGCACCTGAATCAAAGGATAGTGAATTTACCTGGAAAGGATTCCAGGAATCAGTGAATGGGGAACTAGTAAGCATCTTCGCCAATTATGTGAATAGAACATGGGTGTTGATGCATAAATTATGCAAGGGCAAGGTACCCCCTATTCATCCTGACTTATTGGATGAGGAGGACAACGCCATTTTACAAAGTGTGAAAGATAGCAAAGCAAAAATTACTGAATTACTGGAGCAATATAAATTTAGAGACACCCAATTTGAAGTGATCAACTTAGCGCGTATTGGAAATCAATACATGCAAAAAAAGGAGCCTTGGATTGTGGCTAAAAATTTAGCGACCGACCCAACTGCACAAGCGAAAATTGACAACTGCATGCATGCTTGCTTGCAATTATGCGCGAACCTTGCCATTTTGGTAAACCCTTTTTTACCATTTACTGCAAAAAAAATGTGCTACTTGATGAAAGTGGTGGACAAAATGTTGGACTGGGATAATGCAGGAAACTTTAATTTATTAAAAGTGGGTTATAGCTTAAGACCTCCTGAATTGTTGTTTAGAAAAATTGAGGACGAAGAGATTGAAGCAGAATTAACCCAATTGCAAACAAATTTAAAAGCAAAAAAAATTACGATGAATACGATTACTACCACTGATGCTAGCGCAGCTCCTGAAGCGAATAACCAAGCATTCAAACCTGAAATTGTATTTGATGATTTTGGTAAAATTGATTTGCGCGTAGGTACGATCATTGATGCGAAGAAGGTGGAGAAAGCAGATAAATTATTACAATTAGAAGTGGATTTGGGATTGGAAAAAAGAACCATTTTATCAGGTATCGCCATGCATTTTGATCCAGCTGACATTATTGGAAAGCAAGTAGTGGTGGTGGCAAACTTAGCGCCACGAAAAATGCGCGGTGTTGAAAGTAAAGGAATGATTTTAATGGCCGAAGATGTCCATGGTAAATTATACTTTGTGCAACCTAGTGAAGCGATTGCTGCTGGAAGTAAAATTTCATAAATTACGCGCCTGGCTAATTTGCGAAAAGAAAGTAAAAAAATAATAAGAAATACCTCAATAAAAAAGGACCCGATTAATCGGGTCCTTTTTTTAAATATTATGTAAGAAAAGTATTTCAGAAACTAGTAAGAAATACACTCTTTTAATTCTTTCTCTGTATAGGCTAATCCATGTTGCTTTAATACTTCATCAGGAACCCCATTCCATTGGTTAGGCACATTTCCCATATAGCCCAAATCCTTCACCCCAATTTCAGAAGTATAGAATCCTGTAGTGACCAAGTCGCGAATTTTATTAAAAAAGCTGACGCCTTGTGCTACTTCTGGTTTCGCCTTATTTGGATAGGCAATTTCATCTACAATTTCTAATTGCTGCGGCTTTGTTAAATCAACAAACGCTTTTTCATATTTCTTATAACAATGCAAATCCAACCATCTTAAGCCACCACGCATTGGCACTTGATGATCGGGCATATCCTTTACAATGAACTCAATAAATTCAGGCACTTTAGCGTCTGACGCCGAGCCACTTACTGCATCCTTAGGCATAATGATATCAGCTAGTACAGTAATGGTAGCCATTTCCTGTGCATCAAAAAAATCAGGCTGTGCTTTTACTTTAACTAAGTAATCCTTTTCCTCCTGCATACGATCGTCCATGTTCACTTCTGCAACAGTCGTGTTCTTGTTTTTACAAGCTTCAAGTAATACACCTGCGGAAACAGTGCCTAATACCAACGCTTTAATGGAATCTCTTCTATCCATGATCAATATTTTTATTTAATTAGATATTATATATTTTTCTTTTGTAACTGATCCAAAATATATTCCGATGTACGCATGGACAAAGCCAAAATAGTCCATGTAATATTTTTATCTGCTTGTGAGGTAAATACTGAACCATCCACACAGAATAAATTTTTACAATCATGGGCTTGTCCAAATGCATTTAAGGCAGATGTTTTTTTATCACTACCCATACGAACTGTTCCAGCTTCATGAATAATATTACCTGGATTTGATAATCCATATTTATTACTTGCATCATCTTGATCACCCCAAGTAATTACTGCACCCATTTCATGCATAATTTCACGGAAGGTTTCCTTCATATGTTTTGCTTGTTGTACTTCATATTCTGAATTTTTACAATCAAACTTTAATACTGGAATACCATATTTGTCCACTACATCGGGATCAATTTTACAATGATTTTCAAACCTTGGCACCGCTTCACCTCTTCCGCCCATACCTACACTCGCACCATAAAAAAAGCGTACATCCTCTTTTAATGATTCGCCATATCCGCCAGCTTCCTTGGTTCTACCATTGACTTGAAACTTACCATTCAATCCTTGTTGGCCCATTCCAAATCCGTAACCTGGCTGACTCATACCACCCCAATATTCAATATGGTATCCTCTAGGAAAATTTAATTTTTTATTATCCAACCACCATGGTGTATATACGTGCATACCACCAACACCATCTTCGTTGTAACGCTTACGTCCAAACAAACTTGGAATTACACCACCCAATGCAGCGCCGGTAGAGTCATGTAAATAATGTCCAACAACGCCTGAACTATTTGCCAACCCATTCGGATGTTTAGATGATTTTGAATTTAATAATAAACGTGCAGTTTCACAAGTACTTGCACCTAACACGACTACTCTTGCATTAATTTGATACTCCTGTCTGTCGGCTTTATTGACATAGGAAATACCTACTGCTTTTCCTTCTCTATCCGTAATTACTTCACGCGCCATAGCACCGGTAATTAAATCCACATTTCCTGTTAATAATGCAGGGCGCACTAAAACTGAAGATGAGGAAAAATCACCGTACACTTTACAGGAACGATTACATTGACCACAGTAAAAACAAACCCCACGATCATCATTTATTTTTTTAGTTAAAATAGATAAACGGGATGGAATTACTGGAATGTTAATTCCTGTTGCTGCTTTTTTAAACATCAACTCATGTAACCTTGGTTTTGGCGGCGGTAAGAAAATACCATCGGGATCATTCGCTAATCCTTCATTGGTTCCGTATACCCCAATTAATCTATCAATTTTATCATAATAAGGTTTGATGTCCTCATAGCCTATTGGCCAATCGTCACCTAAGCCGTCAATACTTCTTCTTTTAAAATCTTTGGGTCCGAATCGCAATGAGATACGACCCCAATGATTGGTACGACCACCTACCATTCTAGCTCTCCACCACTCAAATTTATCACTGCCTGGCGTTTGCGTATATGGTTCTCCGTCTATTTCCCATCCCCAATAGGACGCATCAAAATCGCCAAATGGACGCATTTTGGTACTTGCCCCACGACGCGGTGATTCCCAAGGGTTTTTCATTTGTGATGAGTTTTTAGCTGGATCAAATTCAGGACCCGCTTCTAACAAACAAACTTTAAGACCAGCCTTTGCTAAAACATAGGCTGACATTCCCCCTCCTGCACCTGAACCAACAATGACTGCGTCATAATTTTTAGGCGAAACTTTTACTTGAAAATTGGACATAATGCTATTTTTTTCTCTAGTTGTATTGAGCTATGAATTTAAAGAAAATTATTAATGCTTGCCTAATTTTTACATGAAAGTTTGCGTTTTAGTAAAAGCAAAAGTCCAGGTTTCCTTTAGGGTAGGTTTAAAGTAAAAATCCCCACCCGTTAATGGGTGGGGATTAAAATCATTAGAGGATATTTTTGGAAATTTTATATTTTATAAAAATTTCCAAAAAATCAACTACAGCCCATACTTGTTCCACAGTTCAAGCACTTGTAACAAGTACCACTTCTGATTGTAATATGGCCACAAGTGCTACAAGCTGGCGCATCACTTTGCATGCTCTTTGCAGCTGCTTGCACCTGGTCTAATGATCCACCAGCAGTTGTTTCAACTGCTACTGCTACATTCGCTTTAGCAACTGTTGGCGCAGTAACACGAATGCTACTTAGCTCAGGCTTTCCCACTAATGTAATATCGCCCTCCTCACCTAAATTTTCAACTGTCGGCTTGTCTAATACATGCACTAAATCGGTTCTGCCTAAATATTCATACGCTAATGAACGGAATATAAAGTCAACGATTGAAGTGGTTGTTTTGATGTTTGGATGATCCACCATTCCTGAAGGTTCGAACTTGGTAAATACAAATTTCTCAACAAACTCTTCCAATGGAACACCATATTGTAAACCAACTGAAATTGAGATGGCAAAGCAGTTCATTAAACTACGCAGTGTAGAACCTTCTTTTGCTAAATCGATAAATATTTCTCCTAAAGTATTGTCATTGTATTCGCCTGTTCTTAAAAATAATACCTGTCCACCAATACGCGCTTTTTGTGTAAAGCCACGACGTTTAGCCGGTAATGATTTACGCTCAATGATTCTAGAAAGTTGGCGCTTAAATTTAGTATCCGTTGAAGCAGACATTCTTTTTTGAACTTCTTCTAATAACTCATCTACATTTAATTTACTTAGGTCAACCAATTGAGAACCACTTTCAGCAACTGCAGCTTCCTCTTCAGTTGTTGCATCTGCTTTTTTCTTTTTATCTGATTTTGTACTTAATGGCTGGCTTAATTTAGAACCATCACGATATATCGCATTCGCTTTTAATCCTAGAGACCAACTCATTAAATAAGAATCAGCAATCTCTTCAACAGTCGCTTCGTTTGGAAGATTAATAGTTTTAGAAATCGCACCAGATAAGAAAGGTTGACAAGCAGCCATCATTCTAATATGACCATGTGCGTGAATGTATCTTTCTCCTTTTTTACCATTTTTATTCGCACAATCAAATATAGACAAATGCTCATCCTTCAATGCTGGTGCACCTTCTACAGTCATGGTACCACATACATAATCGTTAGCAGCATCAATTTGATCTTCTGTAAATCCTAAAGCTTCTAATAAACTAAAGCTCCAATCAGCAAAAACTTCTTCTTTAAAACCTAATCTCGTTAAACAAGCATCACCCAATGTGAAACGGTTAAAGATGAATCCAATTTCAAATGCTGATTTTGCAGCACCATTTAATTTTGCAATTTCTTCCGCTGTAAATCCTTTCGCTAATAATGATTCATTGTTAATGAATGGGGCACCTGCGAAACTTGCATGTCCTACAGCGAAGTTTACAATTGCATCATTTTCAGCTTGTGTATATCCTAAATTCTTTAACGCTTGTGGTACAGATTGGTTGATGATTTTAAAGTATCCACCGCCTGATAATTTTTTAAATTTAACTAAAGCAAAATCTGGTTCAACACCTGTAGTATCGCAATCCATTACTAAACCAATCGTTCCTGTTGGAGCGATTACAGTTGTTTGTGCATTTCTATAGCCATATTTTTCACCTAATTGAACTGCATCATCCCAAGCCTTCGTTGCAGCTTTCAATAAATAATCAGGGGTATGTTGTGCTTTAATTCCTTGTGGTTTAATTTCAAGACCTACATAAGCACCTTCTGCATCATAGGCAGCAGCGCGGTGATTACGCATTACACGTAACATATCTTCTTTATTTTCTTCGTATCTATCAAAAGCACCTAAGAAAGAAGCTAATTCAGCAGATGTTTTATAAGCCACCCCCGTCATGATTGCCGTGATTGATCCTGCAATACCACGTGCCTCTTCACTATCGTAAGCAATACCACTTACCATTAACATAGAACCAAGGTTGGCAAAACCTAAACCTGTCGTTCTGTAATCATAAGATAATTGTGCTACCTCCTTAGAAGGGAACTGCGCCATTAAAATAGATACCTCTAATACAGTAGCCCATAATCTTGTTGTATACTCAAAACCAGTTACATCAAATGTATTGTCAGACTCGTTGAAGAATTTACGCAAGTTGATTGAAGCTAGATTACAAGCTGTGTTGTCCAAGAACATATATTCTGAACATGGGTTAGAAGCGTTGATTCTCCCGCCTTTTGGACAAGTATGCCACTCATTGATAGTAGTATCATATTGTGTTCCTGGATCCGCGCAACGCCAAGCAGCGTTTGCAATTTGATCCCATACTTCACGTGCAGGTATTGATTGCATCACACGACCATCAGTACGTGCTTTTAATTCCCAATTGCCATTTTCAGATAATGCTTTAAAGAAGCTGTTCGGAATACGCACCGAGTTGTTTGAATTTTGTCCAGAGACTGTTGCGTATGCTTCTCCTTCATAACTATTATCATAACCAGCCGCGATTAAAGCAGCCACTTTATCTTCTTCTTTTACTTTCCAGTTAATGAATTCCATTACTTCTGGATGATCCAAGTCCAAACAAACCATTTTAGCAGCACGACGTGTGGTACCACCAGATTTAATCGCACCTGCCGCGCGATCACCAATTTTCAAGAAGCTCATTAAGCCACTTGAGGATCCGCCACCAGATAATTTCTCGTTAGCCCCTCTGATTTGAGAGAAGTTGGTTCCAACCCCAGATCCGTATTTAAAAATTCTGGCTTCTCTTGTCCATAAATCCATAATACCCCCTTCGTTCACTAAATCATCGCTTACGCTTAATATAAAACAAGCATGTGGTTGTGGACGCTCATATGCACTTGTTGATCTCTTTAATTTTTTATCAGTTGGATCAACATAATAGTGCCCTTGCGCACCACCTGTGATACCATAGCTTTCATGTAACCCTGTATTAAACCATTGAGGTGAATTTGGAACACAAGCTTGGTTTAAAATACTATATACTAACTCCTCATAAAATATTTGTGCATCTTGTTCAGTTGCAAAATAACCATAACGCTCACCCCACACTCTCCAGCAATTCGCCATACGATGCGCAACTTGCTTTACTGTTGTTTCACGACCTAAGGAACCATCTGCTTGAGGTACGCCAGCTTTTCTGAAATATTTTTGTGCAAGAATATCTGTTGCAATTTGACTCCACTGTTTCGGCACTTCCACATTGGTCATCTCAAACACTTTTTCTCCGTTTGGATTTTTAATTACGCTATCACGATAGTCGTAATCAAATTGATCAAATGGAGAAACATTTTCTTTTGTAAAGAGGCGTGTAAATTTTAAGCCTCTTTTTGTTTTAGGAGTAGTAGCCATGGTCTTGTTCTATTTAAGGATGTTAGTGGGTTATCCCATTAGGTTTTTGAAAAACCTTGATGGGTATACGAAAATATCCTTCTGAAACCATAATACAAGCATTGAAATATCAACAGCTGTGGAAAAGAAATGTGAATTAAATCAAACCCTATATCCGGCTTGATTTTCGTGATTTATCCCCAAGAGATGTTAGTTTCTGCGAAAAAAAAACCTTGGATGTTTAAAATTTTTAGTATTTGTTAGCACCCCTTATCCCTTGTTGCAATAAAATCAATATTTTTGGTGATTCCAATAAACAAGCAACTCCTTGGACCTAAATGGCGCTGGGAAGTAAATAAAACAGAGAAAAATAATTTTTACCTGTTTTATTATGTGTTTTTTTGGGAAAAATATTGCACCTTACACGGGCTTATAAAATGAAAAATAAACTTTACGATATTATCACGCAGGGAAAATCAAATGCCAAAAAAGCATTTGCTGTTTTAATTGACCCTGATAAAATAAATGAGCAAAGTTTAACCCAAACCATTGACATTGCCGTTAAGTCGAAAGTTGATTATTTTTTTGTAGGTGGCAGTTTAGTAGTGACCGATACTTTGGATACCGTAGTGGCAAGTATCAAAAAACAATGTAACATTCCTGTGATACTTTTTCCTGGATCCCCTGATCAAATAACACCAAAAGCAGATGCCCTTTTATATTTGTCTTTAATATCTGGACGTAATGCAGAATTACTCATAGGGCAACATGTGATCAGTGCCCCTTTTGTGAAGAAAAGTGGTCTTGAAATCATCTCAGTTGGCTATATGCTCATTGATGGCGGTACCCCAACTACTGTTTCCTACATTTCAAATTCAAACCCGATTCCTTCGAATAAAAATGATATCGCATTGTGCACGGCCATGGCTGGAGAAATGCTGGGCCTAAAATTAATATACATGGATGCTGGAAGTGGTGCTCAAAAAGCCATTCCTACTGAAATGATTGCAAAAGTGAGTGCACATATTCAAATACCTTTAGTCGTTGGCGGTGGTATTACCACACCTGAAAAAGCAAAACAAAACTGTATTGCTGGCGCTGATATTATAGTGGTTGGCAATGCCGTTGAAAAAGATCCGACATTGATTCAAGCCATCGCTGAAGCGATTCATAGTTTGAACTAAATTTGCCCTAATAAGCCCTTAAAAAATAGGATGTATTAATGACGGCGTTTTAGAAGCTCATCATTTCCTTGAATTTCACCGTTTGACGTCGGCTAATTTCAATTTTTTCTCCGCCCTTTAATTCCACCAATAACCCGCCATTAAAGTAGGGTTCTATTTTTTCAATCCAATGTAAGTTGATGATATGCTTGCGATTGGCCCTAAAAAATACATGCTCATCCAATCGGTCTTCTAATGCATTTAATGACTTTAATATTAGAGGTTTGTGGCTGGAAAAATATACTTTGGCATAGTTCCCCACACTTTCAAATAACCTAATTTCCGCCAATTTAACAAACCAACATTTCTCTCCTTCTTTTACAAACACTTGATCAGCTTCAGTCAAAGGCCCTCTGGTAGATGCGCCCAAGAGGCTAGCTTGTTCTAATGTTAATTCGTTTTGTAATTTTTGAATGGCGTCACTTAATCTATTGGGATCAATGGGCTTTAACAAGTAATCCAATGCATTTACCTCAAAAGCTTTTAAGGCAAATTCATCAAATGCAGTAGTGAAAATAACCTTTGGTGCTTTTTCTAATTCTCCTAAAAAATCAAACCCAGTTTTACCTGGCATTTGAATATCTAAAAATATCAAATCGGGACGCGCCAATTCTATTTTTTCAACACCTTCATTCACCCCACTCGCTTCATCAATTATTTGAATTTCGGTATGTTGTTCTAGTAATTTTTTTAGCTCATTGCGCGCTAATCTTTCATCATCAATAATTATGGCTGTTATTGGCATATACTTTTTTTTAAGCTGAAATTGGAATTTTTAATTTTGCTGTAACTTGATTAGGTGCATCTTGGTAAATCTCAAACTCCGCCATTCCTTTGTATAAAATATTTAATCGTTCTCTGGTACTTTGTAATCCAAAACCATCCTTCTCCACCTTTTCTAAAACACCTGTATTTTGAACGAACAACACATGTTTATCGTCTTCAAATTTTGATATAATTTTTATTTGACAAACCCCTGGCTGCTTGCTCAACCCGTGTTTAATAGCATTTTCAACCAGCGTTTGCAACATCATTGGCGGTACTTTGTTTTGAAGTGTCGTTGCATCTACTTCGTAGATCACCTGTAATCTATCTTCAAAGCGAATATATTCCAATGCTAAGTAATCCTTAACAATGGTTAACTCCTTATCGAGTGTTGTGATTTCAACTTTATCAGCTTGAATACTGCTTCTTAAAATATTACTGAGCTCTGTAATTGCTTGCCTAGCCCTGTTTGGGTTTTCATCTACTAATGCACGAATACTATTTAATGCATTAAAAATAAAATGCGGATTAATTTGCGACTTGATTGTTTTTAATTCTAATTCCTTGATTAAAGATTCAAGCTTTATTTTATTAATTGCTTCAGAATTACTGAACTCTATAAAATGCCAAAGCATGTATACCGAAATCCAAATTAATGAAATGGATGTGTCAAATACAAGACTTATAAAAAAGCGTTTTGTAACCCTAGCCGTATTCCATTCTGAAACTATACTTTGAATATGTAAACTAGGCAACGTGTATTGTGTCATTCTTCGTCCAGCATCGTACAACTTAAAAATTTCAAAAATGCTGCTAATTAAAAAACTAAACAAAACAGCATACCCAAAAAATAACAACAAAATTTTCCACCATTGGCCCGATGGCATGGGTGGGCGAAGTCCTACCCTTAAAATAAGTAGTCTCAATAAATGCGTCAAACTTAGCCCTAACAAAAGATTGATAAACATTCTTGGATAAAAAACAGGGCTCAATTGCCTTTCTAGTACGTAGGAAAAAAAGATCAGGGTAAGCCCATAACTGAGCCATCCTGCAATTTGACACATCCAATACCGGGTTTGATTGTTTTTCATCTTCTCAAATTTACTCCAATTCCAGCTGTAATTAGGGCCAGTTTGGGATTAATGGTCGAATAGCTGGTTACACGGCAATGATTTTCGTCATTTTAAACTTTTGCTATATTTTTATGTTATTAACTTACTTTTACATTCCAAATTGTTTAAATGCAAATAACAGCCGGACCTCTTTTAAATACCATCAATACACCTCAGGACTTGAAAAAAGTGAGCAGGGAACAATTGCATCAGGTATGTAATGAATTAAGACAATACATTATTGATGTTGTTAGTATTCATGGAGGCCACTTTTCTGCAAGCCTCGGTGTAGTGGAACTTAGCGTGGCATTGCATTATGTTTACAATACCCCTTATGATCAATTAGTTTGGGATGTAGGTCATCAGGCTTATGGACACAAAATTTTAACAGGTCGTCGCGATCAATTTATTACCAACAGAAAATACAAGGGTTTAAGTGGTTTCCCAAAACGAAGTGAAAGCGAGTATGATACTTTTGGGGTGGGTCATTCCTCTACCTCCATCTCAGCAGCGCTCGGAATGGCTATGGCTGCCAAATACAAGGGCGAAAATAGAAAGTCAGTGGCAATTATTGGGGATGGCTCTATGACCGCAGGCATGGCTTTTGAAGCAATGAACCATGCAGGAATTGCAGATAGTGATGTGTTGATTATATTGAATGATAACAATATGAGTATTGACCCCAATGTTGGGGCTTTAAGAGAATACTTAACAGATATTAGTACTTCACCCACTTATAATAAAGTGCGGGATGAAATTTGGAACCTGATGGGTAAATTACCAATTGGTAAAAACTTCACCCGCGAAATGGCTTCTAAAATGGAAGCAAGTGTAAAAGGAGTTGTTTCTAAAAGCAGTAATATTTTTGAAGCTTTACAACTAAGATATTTTGGCCCAATTGATGGACATAATATTGCCAATTTGGTGGATACTTTGAATGACCTTAAGGAAATTCCTGGCCCTAAACTATTGCATATAATTACGGTGAAAGGAAAGGGTTATGCATTGGCTGAAAAAGACCAAACCAAATGGCATGCCCCAGGTTTGTTTGATAAATTAACAGGGGAAATAATTAAGAAAAAGATTGAAACCCCACAACCTCCAAAATACCAAGATGTATTTGGACATAGTATTGTTGAATTGGCAAAAGTGAATCCTCAAATTATGGGCGTAACGCCTGCAATGCCAAGTGGCTCTTCTTTAAAATTCATGATGGATGAAATGCCGCACCGTGCATTTGATGTAGGCATTTGTGAACAACATGCTGTTACCTTAAGTGCTGGACTTGCAACGCAAGGCATCAAAGTTTTTTGCAATATTTATTCTTCTTTTATGCAACGGGCATATGACCAAGTCATTCATGATGTTGCAATTCAAAAATTACCTGTCGTATTTTGTTTGGATCGCGCTGGTTTGGTTGGAGAAGATGGTCCAACACATCATGGCTGTTATGATATTGCTTTTTTTAGATGTATTCCAAATATGATTATTAGCGCACCTATGAACGAACAAGAATTACGCAATTTGATGTACACGGCACAACTTCCTGAAACCAGCCTACCTTTTGTCATTCGCTACCCAAGAGGAGAAGGCGTTATGGTGGATTGGCAAAAACCTTTTGAGAAAATAGAAATTGGCAAAGGCCGCAAACTAAAGGATGGTAAGGATATCGCAATTTTAAGTTTTGGACACCCTGGTAATTTTGTTCAAACAGCGATTCGCAATTTACGTCCAGAAGGTATTGACCCAGCGCATTATGATATTCGATTTGTAAAACCTTTGGATACAGATTTATTACATGAAGTATTTCAAAACTATTCCATGATTATCACTGTGGAAGATGCAACAGTAGTGGGTGGTTTTGGTTCAGCTATTTTAGAATTCATGAACGAAAATAACTACACCGCTAAAATTAAAATTTTAGGAATACCTGATGCCATTGTAGAACATGGCACTTTAAAAGAATTACAAAACGAATGTCATTATGATACAAATGCAATTATGGACACTGTAAAATCCTTATTAGGAAAAACATTGCTTACAGAGGTGTAACTACAGAAAAATAAAATTCCAGAAAGAGGTATTATAGTTGGTAAAATAAAGTGGCATTTTTAAAATACACTTTCTCTTGATCTATTATTGGCAAACAATTTTCAATAATTTCACGGTAGGCATTGATGGATTTAACAAACCCGCCCGCCAATAACGATACTGGCCAATCGCCCCCACAAAAACAACGATCCGTTCCAAATTTTTCCAGCGCATACTCAATACTAGCTTGAATATCAGCGGATGTCCAAGTTTCAAATTTGCCAGTAGCTAAAGCTAACCCTGAAATTTTTGCATGTATATTTTTATGCTGTGCCGCCAACTTGATATTGGTGCGCCAAATATCCATTTGTGATTGATGGGGTATTGGTGGATTATTCAAATGATCCAGTACTAAATTTAAACTAGGGATTTTTTCAGCAATGGTGATTGCCGCTTTTAAATGTGCTTCCTTCACGCCCACAATATCATAGGTGATATGATGGTGTGCTAAAATTTTCAAACTTTCAATTACCTTATCTTGCAACAACCAATGATCATTGGCTTCGTTATGAATTAAGTGCCGAATGCCTTTAATGTAAGGCTGGGTGGCTTTCCAATTTTCAATAAGTGCCTGTGTTTTTGAAGGATCTTCTAAGGGCACCCAACCCACAACGCCATTGATCCAATCATTTTGCGCTGCAGCACTTAACATTAATTCAGTATCGTCTATATTATTTGCCGCTTGCACTAAAACAGCACTCGTCACATTGACTTTTGGTAATTGCGGATATAATTCGTCAGGTAAATAATTGCGAGCTAAAATAGAAGTATCTCCTTGCAACCAACTATAATGAACTTTGATCAAGTCCCAGATATGAACATGGGTATCAATAATGGGTATCGACATAATTAAAATAAATTTATATCGCTGAAATTCAACTGCACCTTACTAATTTAAACTTGGATCAAAATCACCTTCACCCAAAGTTGACTGGTCTACTGCTTCATCCTTAAATGCTTCTAAATTAGGGGTTTCATAGGAATCAAAGGTATCAATATGTCCAGGCTCTAAATCTTCTTCGCGATTTTCATTCCATTCAATAATGAAATTATTACGTCCTTCCCCCACCAGTAACTTCATATATTTTTGTTGCGCTAATTCAAGAATGGATAAGAAAAAGAATAAGGCTTGAACGCGGTCTTGACAAACATCAAACACTTTTTCAAATGCCACTGTTTTTCCTTCCTGAACTGTTTTCAATAAATATTCCCGACTACTCTCCATGGTATAGTTATACCTAACAACAGTATGTACCGGACGATTTTGTCTTTCTTGCAAACGGGTCATTACTTTTTCAAATGACTTCATCAATTTAAATAAAGTAACGGTTTGCAACTCGGTCCCTTCTGCAGCTTCCTCCCCTACAATAGACATTTCTTGTTTGATATTTCCGCGCTTCATCATCAACATCCTAAGGGATTCCAAATCGGCCATTTGCACAGCTGCTTCCTTATACTTTTTGTATTCTAGGATTTTATCAATCAATTCTTGTCTTGGATCAATTTCATTGCCTGAAGCGTCTAACTCCTTTCTTGGTAATAACAATTTTGCCTTGATACGCATTAGGGTAGATACGAACAAGATGAACTCGCTACTTAATTCAATATTCAACTTTTCCTCTTGATGGATAAAGTCCAAAAAATCATTAATAATTTTAGTGATTTGGATATTATAGATATCCATTTCGTCACGCTCAATAAAAAAAAGCAATAAGTCAAATGGCCCCTCAAATTGGTCCACTTTGATCGAATAATTAGTGTGCTGGCTCATACCTACAAAGAAAAGGAATCATCATTAAATTAGCGTTAATTGATAGATTATTTATCCACTTTTAATCAAATAAATAGCATCTTTGCCCAAATTTTACTTCATGAACAAAAAGTTGATCAATTGGGGCATTTTTATACTACTTTCTGTTATTTGGGGAAGCTCCTTTTTATTGATGAAGATAGGAATGCAAGCCGGCACCGTGCAATTGAGCCCTTACCAAGTTGCTTCCTTAAGGATGGTATTTTCGGGTTTGGTATTACTCCCTTTCGGTTTAAAAGCATTACAACAAATTCCTAAAAATAAATTAGGCCTCGTTATTTTATCAGGCATTATTGGAAATTTTATTCCTGCCTACTTATTTTGTATTGCCGAAACAAAAATTGATAGTGCTTTGGCTGGTATACTCAATTCACTTACCCCTTTATTCACCATTATTGTAGGGATGGTTGTTTTTAAAATCAGTATTGACCCAAAGAAAATGGGTGGTATATTATTGGGATTAGTTGGATTATGTATTTCGGTGTTGGCCGGGAAAACGCTACACTTTGAAAACATTTCCTTTAGTATTTTTATTATCCTTGCTACTATATGCTATGGCTTCAATGTGAATATGGTAGGAAAGCATATGCAAAATATTAGTGCAATCAATATTGCTTCGCTTGCATTTTCATTTTCCATAATACCAGGCATGGTCATTTTATATACGACAGGTTATTTTAGTTATGATTTCACTAACCCAGCTTTATTAAATGCAACTTTAGCAAGTGGCACCTTGGGCGTAATCAACACCTCCATTGCATCTATATTATTTTATGTTTTAGTGAAACGTGCAGGTATTTTATTTGCATCCACAGTGACCTATGCAATCCCATTTGTTTCCTTAGCCATGGGCTTGTTATACAATGAAGCAATACATCCAATGCGCCTATTGGGCCTCGCTATTATACTTTGTGGCGTTTATATTGTAAATAAAAGAAGCACCGCCAAATAACCTATACGGTCATCATTTCTTTTTCCTTGGCTTCTAAATGTTTTTCAACCAACGCAATATACTTATCAGTCAATGATTGAATGGTATCTTCCGCTCCTTTACAAATATCTTCACTCATGCCATCCTTCTGTAATTTTTTTACTTGTTCAATATGATCTCTTCTAATATTGCGAATTGCTACTTTGCTAACTTCTCCTTCACCACTTGCCTTTTTAAATAATTCCTTTCTACGTTCTTCTGTGAGTGGCGGCATAAATAAACGAATATTGACACCATCATTTTGTGGCGTAATTCCAATATTAGCTGCCATGATTGATCTTTCAATTAAAGGCAACATATTTTTTTCCCAAGGTTGAATACTGATGGTTCTAGCGTCCAACACCTGCACATTCGCAACTTGACTTATCGGTGTAGGTGTACCATAATAGTCAACATTAATTCCTTCTAAAATGGAAGGTGTTGCCTTTCCAGCCCTAATCTTAGTTAATTCAATTTCTAAGTGATTAATGGCCTTTTTCATAGCCAATTCCGCTTCCCCACTAATTTTTTGTAATTCGTCCGACATATTAGAATGATTTGAGTAAACAAAGCTACGCAAATCATCGTATTGTTCATCCCCCTTTTTAAGCATTTTTTAAAAGTTTTCGCCAACATTTAGGGGATGAATTCTATCTTTGTGCCCTACTGATACAAATATTATGGCAACTACCGATTTAACTAAAATTGCATCTCAAATTAGAAGAGATATCGTAAGAATGGTTCATGCACAACAAAGCGGCCACCCAGGTGGTTCTTTAGGCTGTACCGATTTTTTAACTGCCTTGTATTTTAAGGTATTAAAACATGATAATAGTTTTTCAATGGATGGAAAAGAAGAGGATCTTTTCTTTTTATCCAATGGACATATTTCACCTGTTTTTTATTCTGTACTTGCAAGATCTGGTTATTTTGATGTAAAAGAATTAGCCACTTTCAGAAAAATAAATTCTCGTTTACAAGGGCATCCAACCACCCACGAACATTTACCAGGCATTCGTATTGCGAGTGGGTCATTAGGACAAGGGATGAGTGTTGCCATTGGTGCGGCATTATCAAAAAAATACAATAACGATGATCGCACTGTTTATTGTTTACATGGTGATGGCGAATTACAAGAAGGACAAATTTGGGAATCAATCATGTTTGCTGCACATAATAAAGTAGATAATTTAATTGCAACTGTAGATGTGAATGGCCAACAAATTGATGGCCCATTAAGTAAAGTATTATCACTAGATAGTTTAGAAGATAAATTCAAAGCATTTAATTGGACCGTTTTACATATGGATGGTCACAATATGGACGAAATTGTTGCCACTTTAGATAATGCGAAAGCTTTAACTGGACAAGGCAAACCAATTTGCATATTAATGAAAACTGAAATGGGCAAGGGTGTTGATTTTATGGAAGGCAGCCATGAGTGGCATGGTATAGCGCCTAACGATGAGCAACTTGCAAAAGCATTAGGTCAATTAGAAGAAACCTTGGGCGATTATTGATTTAATAGCGATTTTTATAAAATATAAAATCGCTATTAAATCCTCTTTTTAAATCTTTTCTTGAAAGGAGTCTGCTGCGCGTTTTGCAGGAATCCAACCTGCTAGTATTGAAATAAATAATACCAAACTAATAATGGCGATGTAATCAATCAACATTGGTTTTACTGGATAGTAGTCAATGACAAATGAATTGCCTCCCAATTTAATTAAGTGGTATTTTAATTGCAGCCAACAAAATATGCTAGATAATAGTCCGCCAATAATTGCACCCATAAAAGCCATAATACCGGACAATAGTAAAAATATTTTTTGAATATCCCAGGACTGGGCTCCCATTGCCTGCAATACATGTATGTCTTTTTGCTTTTCCAACACCAACATGGTTAATGCCCCTACTAAATTAAAACTAGCTACAATCATGATGAGTGCTAATATGAAAAAAATAATCCACTTTTCCGTTTGCATGATTTTATATAAATCAATATTCTGTTGATACTTATTTTGCACTTTTACCCCACTACCTAATATCTTTTTTATACTTGCAGTAATTTGCTTTTCATATTTCAGGTCAATAGATAACTCAATACCCGAAATTTCATTCGGCGCTAAATCAAATAAATATTGCGCAAAACCATCATTCGTGAAAATGTATTGTTCATCAAATTCCTGTTGAATTGAAAACGCCCCCGATTGCACTACAGATAAGGTATTTAATTGATCCAATTGCGCAATTGATTTGCCACTTCGATTCACCGCATACAATTGCATTGTATCGCCCAATGGCTCCTGGAATAAGCCTAGTCTTTGCTCTACGCCAATGCCAATAATAATTTTTGGGCTAGCAATATTACCTAAATCAAATTCCCCTCTTTTTAAATAATTGGATACCTTATTGATATTAATATAGGAAGGCGCCACGCCTTTCACCGTAACTACTGATTGCTGATTTCCTTTTACGAGCAAAGCCTTGCTCACTACCACCTTACTTAATGACTTAACACCCTTAATTTTTTCTACAGCCTGGTATTGCGCAGCTGTAATTTTAATATACTTTGCATTATTGGGTGTTACACTGATATCAGCATAAAAATCCGAATATAACCCTTTCACTACTTCTGTAAATCCATTGGATACACTTAGTACTGTGATCAATGCTGCCGTACCTAAAGCAATCGCAAATACACTCACCCATGCAATAATTTGTATTGCCTGGAAAGCATACTTACCCCTAAAATATCGCCAAGCAAATAAAAAATGCACTTATAAATTTTTTAAAATCTCGTCCATTTTAAAAACATAATCCAAGGTGTCATCTAAATAAAAATGTAAAACAGGAATGCGTCTTAAATGGTGCTTCATATTGTCAGCTAGGTGCTTTTTAATTTCCCAAGCTTTTGCCTCAATTTTTTTAAAACAATCATCTGTGTCATTTACCTGAAATAAGCTGAGGTATATTCTGGCCTCTAATAAATCCGGTGTTACTTTTACCGTTGAGATGGAAATCATCCCCCCTTGTAAATAATTGAGTCCCAGCTTTAAAAATATCTCGTTCAGGGCGGTTTGTATTGCCCCAGCTACCTGCTTTTGTCTTTTACCTTCTTCCATACAATCAAAATCGTTGATTCGATGTAAAATTAGTTACTTTGCTGATTATTTCGTGGAATAGTTTTAATATGAAGAAATTTTTTCGCATCATTAGTTATATTAAGGAATACAAGGCACAAATGGCCTGGTATAGCCTCTTTATTACACTTTCAATTGTGTTTAGCCTTTTCTCCCTTGGGATGCTAACCCCCTTTTTAGACCTCATTTTTGGAAAGAGTTCATTAAGTAGCTTACCTGTGAACGCCATCAACGCCAGTAGTATTAAAGATGTCATTTATGGCTTTTTACAAAATAATATTGCCAAATATGGCAAATCATATGCCTTAGGTTGGATTTGCTTATTTATCATCGTATCCATTTTCTTAAAGAATTTATTTCTTTATTTATCCTACTATTTTTTAGCGCCAATCAGAAACGAGGTAACAAGAAAGTATTCAAAATTATTATATAATAAAATATTAGCGCTTCCTATTGGCTACTTTACCGAACAACGAAAAGGAGATATTTTAAGTAGGTCCTCCAATGACATTGCGGAATTAGAGTATTAAGTCGTAGGCGCATTAGAGGGTTTAATCAAAGAGCCACTTAATATAATAGGCATTCTAATATTTTTATTTTTTATCAGTTTTAAGTTGACTTTGTTTGTTTTTGTTCTACTTCCCATTGCCGGCTTTGTGGTTGGACGCATTGGTCGCAGTTTAAAAAAACAGACCAATAAAGCGCAAGTAAAATGGGGGGAGATTTTAAGTCAAATGGAAGAGACTTTAACTGGATTAAGAATCATAAAAGGTTTTAATGCAGAACAAAAAGTTAAGAAGCAATTTTACGGATTGATTGATGACATCTTTGGAATTAAAAATAGAATATCCTACCGCCGTGATTTAGCATCCCCCATCTCAGAATTTTTAGGTGTGACCATTTTATCTGGCGTATTATGGTTTGGGGGTAACTTGGTTTTAAACGGTGATATTTTATCACCTGGTTCATTCATTACATATGTTGCTTTATTTTCTCAAATAATCAATCCTGCGAAAGCGCTATCACAAGCGGTTTATAACGTTAATAGAGGTACCGCTACCCTTGATCGTTTGAATGAAATTTTAGAAGCCCCTGTGACCGTTAATGATATTGCAAACCCAATGCAATTAAATGAATTTAAAGAAAGCATTAGTTTTGAAAATGTGGGGTTTTCCTACCAAGACGATTCCATTTTGCATAATATTAACTTAACTGTAAAAAAAGGAAAATTAGTTGCGCTGGTTGGTTCCTCTGGCGCAGGTAAAAGTACTTTAGCCGATTTAGTTCCAAGGTTTCATGACGTGAGCGAAGGGCAACTTTTAATTGATGGTATTAATATCAAAAACTATAGCTTACATAGTTTAAGAAAACAAATTAGTATTGTCACACAAGAACCTATTTTATTCAATGACACTATTGCTGCAAATATAGCATTAGGTAAACCTGAAGCAACGGAAGATGAAATTATAGCAGCTGCAAAAATTGCCAATGCGTATGATTTTATCATCAAAAAAGAAGGCGGATTTAATAGTACCATTGGAGATAGAGGTAGCAAACTGAGTGGTGGCGAACGTCAACGATTAACCATTGCACGTGCTGTTTTGAAAAATCCACCCATTTTAATTTTAGATGAAGCCACATCCGCATTAGATACAGAAAGTGAAAAGTTAGTGCAGGACGCCATCAACAATATGATGCAAAATAGAACCTCCATTGTTATTGCTCACCGATTGTCCACGATCCGACACGCAGACGAAATCATTGTAATGCAAAAAGGAAAAATTGTGGAAAGAGGTAATCACGAAACACTTTTAGCGCAAAATGGTTATTACCAAAAACTTATTGAGATGCAGGAGGTAAAATAAAACCCCCGATATTGCTACCAGGGGTTCACTATTTTTATTATCACTTAGCTTATTGTTCTGAACTATTTTTTACATAGCCTAATTTAGCTTCTAAGCTTAAAGTTGCATGTGGTACAGCGCGTAAACGAGCCTTATCAATCAAACGGCCAGTAACTCTGCAAATACCATAGGTTTTATTTTGAATACGCATCAACGCTTTTTCAAGATGGTCAATGAAAGTAAGTTGACGACTTGCCATTTGACCAAGTTGTTCTCTTTCCATGCTAATGCTACCATCTTCCATCGTCATATATCTTGCATCATCATTATCACCACCTAATTCATCCTTACGCGTAATTAAACCTTGTAAGTAAACAAGTTCCTTTTTAGCAGCTTCTAATTTCTTTGAAATTAAATCTCTGAATTCTGCCAACTCGGCGTCGGAATATTTAACCAATGTTTCTGTTGATCTTTCTATTTCTTTTCTCTTCTCCATAGGAACATATCCTGGTTGGTAAGGCACACTAGTTTTACTATTTATTTTTGGAACTTTTACATCCTTAATAGGTTCTAATGCTTTACGTACTGGTTTTACTGGAGGCGTTGGAATTTTTGGAACCGGCTTTGCAGGCGGAACATATTTTTCAACTGGCTTTGCTACAACAGCAGGTTTTGCTGGTGCCGCTTTTACAGGAACTGCTTTTTTAACAGGAACAACCACTTTTTTTGCAGGTGCTGCTTTCTTTATTGGGGCTTTGATAGGGGTTGCTTTTTTAATAGGTGCTTTAACAGGCGCTGCTTTTTTCGCAGGTACTACTTTTTTTGCAGGCGCTGCTTTTTTTGCGGGTGCCACTTTTTTCACAGGAACCGCTTTTTTTGCGGGTGCTGCCTTTTTCGCTGGAACCGCTTTTTTCGCAGGTGCTGCTTTTTTTGCAGGTGCTGCTTTTTTTACAGGTGCCACTTTTTTTGCAGGTACTGCCTTTTTTGCAGGTGCCGATTTTTTCGCAGGAGCTGCTTTTTTAGGCGCTGGTTTTTTTGTAGCCATAATTATCCTTTTTGTAATACTGAAATCCTTAATTTTTGGTCATTTATTTCGACATCCACCCCGTCTTCTAAAGCCGGGACCCAGTCTATTTCCAATGCCAGGATTTCGCGGCAAATATAATCGGAAAATTCATTAATAGCATCCTTCAAATCTGTGTTATCCACAATTCGGAGTAAAATCTTGTCTGTTAGCTCGAAATTTGCCTCTTTTCGGATGTTTTGAACCCTATTTACCAGCTCTCTAGCATTCCCTTCCTTCAATAAAGCTGGGCTTAAAGTAATATCAAGGGCCACTGTGAGCGCATTTTTAACGGCAACGCTCCAACCAGGGATATCTTCCGCTATAATTTCTACCTCGCTCAATAACAAGGGGATCATTGTACCCTCCACGTCCAAGTTGAGGGAACCGTCCTTTTCAAGCTGGCTAATTTGTGTCTGACTTAATGCCGTAATAACCGCTGAAGCTTGTTTCATCTTGGTGCCCAATTTGGCGCCCAATAATTTAAAGTTGGGTTTTAGCTTTTTGCTAATAACCCCCTCCGTTTCGGTTATATAATTAATTTCTTTAACGTTTACCTCTGCCAAAATAAGTTCTTCCATTAAGCTAATCGCATCCTTCATTTTCGGATCTAATACAGGAATTAATATTTTTTGAAGCGGTTGACGAACTTTGATGTTTACCTTTTTTCGAATGGACAATACCAAAGAACAAATATCTTGCGCCATTTGCATACGCTCCTCTAAAGCAGCATCAATTTTTGTTGTATCCGCTTTAGGGAAATCAACATGATGAATTGATGTTTGTGTATGTTTTGTAGTAACACTATTTAAATTTCTAAATATTTGATCGCAGAAGAAAGGTGCTATTGGTGCCATTAAACGAATAATGGTTTCAATACACTCATGCAAGATTTGGTATGCTGAAATTTTATCTTCCGTATATGTTCCTTTCCAAAAACGACGACGACATAAACGTACGTACCAGTTACTCAAATGCTCATCCACAAAGGTTTCTATGGCACGGCCTGCAATGGTTGGCTCAAAATCGTCCATGGCAACAGTTACCGTTTGCACTAAACTATTTAAGGAAGAAATAATCCAACGATCAATTTCTGGTCTTTTATTTACGGGTATATAATCTTGCTCAAAACGAAACCCATCCACATTTGCATACAACACAAAAAATTGATAGGTATTGTATAAAGTACCAAAGAATTTTCTTTGAACTTCCTGTATGCCAGATAAATCAAACTTTAAATTATCCCAGGGTGAGGCATTAGTAACCAAATACCATCTGGTTGCATCCGCACCATAAGTTTGTAATGTTTCAAATGGATTTACCACATTGCCTAAACGCTTACTCATTTTGTTGCCATTCTTATCTAGCACCAACCCATTACTCATTACCGCTTTATAGGCAACGCTATCAAATAACAAAACACCGAGTGTATGCAATGTATAAAACCATCCGCGTGTTTGATCCACGCCTTCACAAATAAAATCAGCTGGAAATGCTTGTCCTTTGTCAATTAAATCCTTATTCTCAAACGGATAATGCCATTGTGCATATGGCATTGCACCTGAATCAAACCAAACATCCACTAAATCGGAAACTCTTTTCATAGGTTGACCGGTCGCACTCAATAATTCTATTTGATCAACAAATGGTTTATGTAAATCAACATCTAATTTGCCATCTACTATTTGCAAATTCACTTCTTTGTTATAACCTTTTTCTTTTGCTGCAATAAAAAGTGTCGTTAGTTCTTGAATGGATCCAATACAAATTTCTTCGGTACCATCATCTGTTCTCCAGATAGGCAACGGTGTGCCCCAATATCTGCTTCGAGATAAGTTCCAGTCCACCATATTCTCTAACCAATTACCAAAACGGCCTTCCCCGGTACTCTTTGGTTTCCAGTTAATTGTTTTATTTAATTCAACTAGGCGATCCTTAACTGCAGTAGTTTTAATAAACCATGCATCTAATGGATAATACAATATTGGCTTATCTGTTCTCCAACAATGCGGATAATTATGTTCGTATTTCTCCACCTTGAATGCCCTGTTTTCTTTTTTCAACTTAACAGAGATATCTACATTCACATCTTGAAAATCTTTTTCATCCTTATAGTTTTTTACATACCTACCACTAAATTCTCCCACACCTTCAATGAATTTTCCTTGTCTATCCACCAAAGTAATAATACCTAAGTTATTTTTTTGTCCCACTTTGTAATCATCCGCACCAAACGCAGGGGAAGTATGTACAATACCAGTTCCATCCTCTGTGGTTACAAAATCACCTAACACTATTTTAAATGGATCGCCTTCAAAGGTTGCAGGATCATTGGCTTCGAATGGCATTAACTGCTCATAGCGTAACCCATTTAACTTTGCACCTTTAAATTCTGTAATCACTTTCCATGGAACAATTTTATCTCCCTCTGCAAATGTTTCAATCGTCAATCCTTCTTCCTTAAAATATTTTGAGATCAATGCTTTTGCTATAACTACATTCACAGGTAATGCAGTATAAGGATTGTAAGTTGCTACTAACGCATAATCAATATTAGGACCAACCGTTAAACCTAAATTAGATGGCAATGTCCATGGCGTAGTGGTCCATGCCATGTAATACACTTCATGGTTTTTATCATTTGTCGCAGCTGCATCAAACAAAAATTTACTGTCACTGCTTTGTATTGCCTTGAACATCGCAACCACCGAAGTATCTTTTACATCCTTGTAGGTACCTGGTTGATTTAATTCATGTGAACTTAATCCTGTTCCTGCCGCAGGGGAATAAGGTTGTATACTTACACTTTGATACAAGTATCCTTTTTTATATAGGGTACTTAATATCCACCAAAGTGTTTCGATGTAATTATTTTCAAAAGTGATATAGGGATTATTCAAATCAACCCAATAACCCATTTTGTTTGTGATATCATCCCATTCTTTTTTATAACGCAATACTGCTTCGCGACATTTTTGATTGTACTCCTCTACTGTTATTTTTTTTCCGATATCTTCTTTCGTAATGCCTAGTTCTTTTTCAACGCCTAACTCCACAGGCAACCCATGGGTATCCCAACCACCTTTTCGCTTCACTTGAAATCCTTGCATGGTTTTATAGCGACAAACCATATCTTTCAAGGTCCTTGAAATGACATGATGTATTCCTGGCATTCCATTGGCACTTGGAGGCCCCTCGTAAAATACAAAAGGGGTTTTTCCCTCTCTTAGGGTAACAGATTGCTCAAATGCTTGTTCTGCTTTCCAGGCAGCCAAAATTTCTGCCTCAATGGTAGGCAAATGGAGTCCATTAAATTCAGTGTACTTTTTATTCATAAAACGCTTATCCTAGCTCATTTTTAGGGCACGAAGGTACGAATAAGCTTGTAAAAAAGGCCAGGCCATTTTTTGGTCAAAACAGGGTCAATACCCCTACAAAATAGGTTTAGATGGGCTTTCGGGTGTGGTAAGTTCGGGATCCTTGAAAAATTTGCCTTGAAAAATAAACAAAGAAATTACGCCTGTACTTATTGCCGCATCTGCTACATTAAAAACAGGTCTAAAAAACTCAAACTCCTCTCCGCCCCAAATGGGGAACCAGGAGGGAAAATGTGCATTTTGTATCATGGGAAAATAAAACATGTCCACTACTTTTCCTTGTAATATAGGTGCATACCCTCCGCCCAAAGGAAAAAGTTGTGCGACCATGGTTGTATAAGGAACACTTGCTTCAAATATCAATCCATAAAAAATGCTGTCAATTAAATTTCCCAACGCGCCTGCAAAAATGAGTGCTGCACAAAATAAAAAACCATTGTGGTACTTTTTTTCTACAAACCCTTTTATTAAAAATACGCCCCAAATTACTGCTACTAATCTAAATAAGGTTAAGGCAATTTTTCCAATATTGCCGCCCCACTTTAAACCCCATGCCATTCCTTCGTTCTCCACAAAGTGAAGTCTGGCCCATGTTCCGATGATTGCATGCTCCTCGCCAATAAAATAATTTAATTTAATATAAAACTTTAACGCTTGATCAATAAAAATAATCAAAGCAACTAACGCAACTATTTTTTTCCCGTTCATATCAATTTAAAATTATAATGATGTGCAAAGATAATACTTTGATAAGTTAGTCTTCAATATAGATTCTTTTTACTCTTTGTCCAATGGAAGTTAATATTTCATAGGGGATGGTTCCTGCCCATTTTGCAACTTGTGCAAGTGCTAAATTTTTGCCAAATACTTGTACCGAATCTCCTCCATGAACAGATGGAATATCTGTGATGTCAATCATGGTCATATCCATACATATATCTCCAACAATGGGCGCCAATAATCCATTCACCCACATGGCACCTTTCCCTAATCCCAACTGCCTGTTATAGCCATCCGCATAACCTAGCCGCACAGTAGCAATAATACTATCCCGCAATAACACCCCTGCGCGATTATATCCTACCGTATCCCCTTTTTTTAAATGCCGTATTTGTGAAATGGTCGTAGTTATCTGGATAACGGGTTCTAGCGCAAGAGGTCCTTGGCTAGTACCATACAATCCAATACCTAATCGTACCATATCTAAATGAAAAACGGGGTCTATTAATATTGCATCTGAGTTTGCAATATGTTTTAGGGTGCTATAACCCAAGGCTGTTTCGATTTTTTGAGCAGCAGTAGTAAATAATTCAAGTTGCAGTTGCGTGAATTTTTCAAATGATTTATTCCCACTTGCACTTAAATGGCTAAAAATAGATTGCACTTTTAATCGCTTATTTGATTTTAATGCACCGCATAAGTTTTCAATGGTATCCATATCAAAACCCAATCGATTCATTCCCGTATTTAATTTAATATGAATAGGAAAATTTGAAATCGCTTGATTTTTGATATACTGATCAAATTGCTGGTATTGCGAAAAGGAAAATATTTCAGGTTCTAAATGATACTTTACTAAAGTATCAAAAGTAGTTTCATCAACATTCATTACCATAATTGGAACATGGATGCCAGCCTGCCTTAAAGCAACACCTTCATCTGCATACGCGACAGATAAATAGTCAACATGATGATATTGTAAAATGCGCGCTACTTCAATACTACCTGACCCATAACCAAAAGCTTTCACCATGGCCATCATTTTTACCTTGGATCCAACGACCGTTTTAATTTTTTTATAATTACTCACCAGGGTGGTTAAATTAATTTCCGCCATCGTTTTATGTACCTGCAGCTGCAACAATTCATTTATTTTTTCTAATTCAAAAATGCGCGCACCTTTGATCAAAATAAATTCCTCTTTAAAGGAATGTATATCTATTTGATGAATGAACTGATGGGTGGTATCAAAACTAATCACATGAACACCCTTATTTTGTAATTCGTTATTTTGTTGTAGTGCCTTAGCTAATTCCGGTCCAATGGTGATGAGTTTTTTTATTGGAAAAACAGCAAACTGCCGAAGTAAATCATCATATTGAACTGCACTCTGATTTAAATGAGCGAAATCAGACAATATTAATGTGATAGGTAATGCCCCCGCTTGTTGTGTTGCATAGGTTAAGGCCAATTGTAATGAATGTATATCATTACTATAGCTATCATTTAATATATAACATTGTTGAATGCCTTTTTTTATTTGCATTCGCATATCTAAATGCCTTAATTCATTTACACCTTTCTGTATCTCAGACATAGGTACATTCAGATATAATAATGTGAGCCAGCAAGTAATCGTATTATTGATGGAAATCAAATCCGTAAAAGGAACCACTAATTGTAAATCGGCTCCAAGGTAATTGGCCTGCAAATGTGTTTGCTCCTTTATAATTTTTTCGCTTTGTATTTTTAAAGATGCTTCTCCAGTTCTTGACCAAGTCATGATAGATGGAACGCTTATATTTTGCGCAACATCATTATCACGTAATGCCACATCAGCTAATGGCGCAATAATTACTTGTGCTTTTTGAAATAGTTTCCATTTTTCATTTCTTTTCTCCGTTTCATTTTCAAAACCTTCTTGATGCGCAGTTCCCAAACTGGTTAATATACCAATGGTGGGCTGTATTATATTTGCCAATGCCCCCATCTCCCCTTTTTGTGAAATACCTGCTTCAAAAATGGCCAATTGGTGTTTGCCATCCACTTCCCAAACACTTAAGGGTACCCCAATTTGTGAATTATAACTACGCGGACTTCGTATAATTTGATATCGGTTGGAGAGTAATTGATTTAACCATTCCTTGACAATGGTTTTGCCATTGCTTCCTGTGATTCCTATCACTGGATAGGTAAATTGGGCACGGTGATGCAAAGCAATCATTTGTAATGCGCCTAGAACATCATCTACTTTTAAAAAATTGACATCGGTAAAAGTACTTGTATCAAAATTTGTATTTACTACAAAATTAAATACACCACGCTGCAATAATTCTTCAACATATAAATGACCATCATTTTGCCCCGTAGCAATTGCAAAAAATAAAGTGGTTTCAGGATAAATGAGTCGACGGCTGTCCGTAAGTAAATGAGCAATATGCACTGGTGTTTTAATAACAGAATTTGTAGGGAGCCAGCTTGCAATATGTTCAATAGTATATGACAACTAAATGATTTAATTAAATTGAATTATCTTTTAAATCCTTAGGAAGATTTTTTTGCTTATTTGAAAAGATAGAGTACAATATAGAGCCAGTGATTGAAAATAAAATCACTAATAAAGACAATAAAACTTGTGTGTTTTTACTCATCACCATATTGATATAATGCTCCCCTAGCATTTTAATGCCAATAAATACTAAAACAAGGGCAATTCCTTTTTGTAAATGTTCAAACTCATTAACAGCACCACGCAATAAAAAGAATAAGGAGCGCAATCCCAAAATTGCAAAAATATTGGAAGTATAAATCACTAAACTATTCATTGAAATCCCCATGACTGCTGGAATAGAATCAAGCGCAAAAACGATGTCAATTGCCGCAAGTAAAATAACCACCACAAATAAAGTGGTATACACAGGCTTGCCATTTTGGCGAATCATAAACTTACCCTCTCCATCAGAGGGTGTGAGCGGCAAAAAGCTTTTCAAAAATTTATAAATTTTTGAATCATGTGGATCAAATGCACTATCCTCGTCAGCCACAAACATTTTATACCCCGTATACAATAAAAACACACCAAAAATATACAATACCCATGCAAATTGTGCAACAAGGGCTACTCCCAAGGTTATAAATAAAACCCTAAATACAATTGCTGCTAAAATTCCAATTAAAAGCACCCGCGAAAGATGTATTTCTTTCACCTTGAAGGCGTCAAAAATTAAAATAAAAACAAAAATATTATCAATACTTAAACTCCACTCCATCAAATAGCCGCTCAAATATTCAAATGCAATTTTTTGTCCTTCTTCTACCCACATAAACACAAAAAATCCGAGCGCTAATAAAACCCATAAAAAGGTTTGACGCATCGCTTGGCGAATAGTAATGGTGGTATTTTTTTTACTTAAAAATCCTAAATCGAGCGTTAATGCAATTAATATTACAATGCCGAATACGGTGTAAACAATTTGATCTGTTGTCATAAAGTAAAGATAATACTAGATTTACGAAGCCCCAAAACGACGTTGGCGATATTGGGTCCAAAAATAAAAAAATAGGGAAAGTATAACAACAGGGCCTATTAAAAGCATCCATTGCCAAAAAAGACGATTCTCAGCCACCTTGGTCTTGTCCAATAATCTTAACACAATTTCCTTATTTCTACTTTCAAGTAAGCCTACAGGCTCATTTAAGTATTGTATTGCATTAACAAAGAAATCACGATTAGCAAATTGGTAGGATTCAAATGGAATCATACCCATGGGTAAAGGGCCATTGGACTTATCTACCTTATTTGTAAATAGATCAGCATCTGAAATAAAGATTTGTTTCGATGGCTTACCCTTGGATAAATAAGCAATACCTAAATTTTGCTGAACACTATCTTTCAATACCCGAGACAACCTATTTGCAAAAAAAGAATTGAAATTCCCTTCAGATAATACTGCTATTGGAAAATGATGTTGATTAAATTGTACCATATCCTCCTCCCCTTTCACTGAATTCAATGACACCTGCGCTGGCGAAGGCAAACTTCGGGAACTAGTATCCGTCGTTAATAAAATAGTATGTTTAACGCCTTTGGACGCAATGGTATCAATACTAGAAGGAAACAAAGACAATACACGATCCATATTTTGCACAATAGGATGATTGTCATTCCCATTTAAAAAAGGATAATAGGGCCAAGGCACTCTTTTAATCAATGGCGATCCGTCCCCTTGTGTACCCACGACCAATGGTAATTTGGCACAATTTAAATCCTGAATCAAATTTGTGTTGATACGAATTCCATACTTAAATAATAAATCATCCAACGCAAGTCCGCGATCGAATGAAACGTAGGCACCATCTGTTTTTTGTAAACTATCATACTCGGCAAATAATTTATCAATCGCCCAAATTACATTTCCGCCACCCATGACATATTGGTCAATTTTTAACTTGTCTAAATCGCTAAATGGGATGGTTGGTTTTACAATAAGTAATGTTTTTATTTTAGTTGCATCTGGGAATCCTTTACTTAAATCAAATACCGATAAATCATATTGGTCCTTTAAGGTTTCTCCGATATCATTCACTGTTAAATTAACCGGCTCTCCATTTCCAATTAAGTAGGCAATGGTTGGCACTGTCTTACGATTTAATAAATAGATGGCTTGTATAAATTTATATTCTAACAATGCTTCCGCTGCATTTGCACTAGCTTCTTCATCCACTTCTGGTATATCCTTAACAATATTATAAGGTTTAAAATATTTTTTTGAACTGCGTAAATCAATGGCGTATGGTTTTCGCCCATCCACTTCCACCAATGCCCCTGGAATAATTAATTGATCCACCCTTTTGTCGGCACCTCCAGTTCCTTGTTGTATTCTTTCAATAGGCAACCCTAATTTGGATAAACTGTCATACAAAACATATAAAGCAGTATCGCTAACTGACTGATTAGGTATTTCTAAATTCCATTTAATTAAGCTTGGGTTGATTTGATGCAACTGATCCAATAATGCAATAGCCGCATTGGATATGGTTTTATAATTGGATGGCAAATCACCGCCTAAATATAAGTGTACTGTCACTGGTGCTTGTATCTGACTGGTCACCTCAGTAGAACTCGAACTTAAAGTGTATCTATTTTCCTTGGTTAGGTCAAATTGAATAGGAATTATATTACTTAGATAGTTTGCACCGATGATTGCAATTAATAAAAATACATATTTAATTTTCCCTTTTAAATTTTCGATGGTGCCCAATATAAATAATGCTAAAATCGAAATAAAGTAAATCATGTCGGTCATCTTGATCAACCCCTTGCTCATATTATTATAATGCAATGACAATCCCAATTGCTTTATATAAAAGTCGTAGCCATTCGCAAAAAGAGAGGCCCTACTTAACCAATCAAAACTTTGTAATAATAAAATAGAAAGGATGATGGAAAGCAATAAAGCGATGGCGCTATTTTTTGTCAAACTACTCGCAAATACACCCACTGCAGTATATACGGCACCTAAAAAAAATAATCCAATATAGCTTCCAAAAGTGGCTCCCCAATCTATTCCCCCAGTAGCACTTAAAGCGTCTAAAACAACTGCATAAAAAATGGTGGGGGCAATAGCTGCAATAACAATGAGCAAACTACCCAATAACTTTCCAAGCACCAATTGTAGGGAAGAAAAAGGCAAGCTATGTAACACTTCGTACGTGCCCTGCTTAAACTCGTCAGAAAAACTTCGCATGGTTATGGCAGGCACTAACAATAATAAAAACCATGGCGCAAAATCAAAGTACACTTGTAAACTTGCATAACCAAAATCAAGTAAATTATAGTTGGGTATCACAAATAACATTAGCCCATTCACTACTAAGTAAAAGCTAATAATTAAATACCCTGTTAGGCTGCTAAAATATTGTGTCCACTCTTTTTTACATATTGACCACATAAGCCAAAGCTACAAAAAAAATAGCCCCGACCCCATGCCGAATACTCGGAATTAGGTGGGACTATTTTGTATTTCTTTTTTTTGAATTAATTACTGCTATACTGCGAAACTTTCGCCACAACCACAACTGCGACTTGCATTGGGGTTATTAAAATAAAAACCCTTGCCATTGAGTCCATCCGAAAACTCTAACTCGGTATTGACTAAATAAAGAAAGCTTTTCAAATCAGTGACAATTTTGATGCCATTATCTTCAAATACCTGATCCATCGGCTTTATTTCATTATCAAAATCAAGCTTGTAGCTTAATCCTGAACAGCCACCACCAACCACACCCACACGTAAAAAATAACTAGCATCGCCCACGACACCTGCATCCTGCATTAACTGCATGACTTTTTCCTTTGCTTTCGCACTTACATAAATGGAATTTTCTTGGGCTACTTCACTCATTTTTAGCAATTCAATTTTTGCAAACTAAACATGACTTTGTTCAAACACTAATTCTTCCAAACCATTTTTTGAACGGAAATCATTGATGGCCGCTTTAATTGCATCCTCCGCTAAAACGGAGCAATGTATTTTAACTGGAGGTAGATTTAACTCCTCTACTAAATCCATATTGTCAATTTTAACAGCTTCATCGATTGTTTTTCCTTTTAACCACTCTGTAGCTAATGAAGAAGAAGCAATAGCAGAACCGCAACCAAAAGTTTTGAATTTTGCATCTGTGATAAGACCAGTTGCTTGATCAACTTCAATTTGTAAACGCATTACGTCACCACATTCTGGTGCACCTACTAAACCAGTTCCTACACTTGTAGAAGCCTTATCTAATGTCCCTACATTTTTAGGATTAGAATAATGATCGATTACTTTATCTGAATATGCCATGGTTGTATTTTTAAATTTTTTAAAATATATTTTTTCGAAAAATTGCTATGAATTTGAAATTAATGATGTGCCCATTGAATTGCATCAATGTCAACGCCATCCTTAAACATTTCCCAAAGTGGACTCATCTCTCTTAATTTTAAAACAGTTTCTGTGACTGCTTTAATCGTAAAATCAATTTGCTCCTCTGTAGTATTTCTTCCTAATCCAAAACGAAGTGAACTATGAGCCAAATCATCACCAAGACCTAATGCTTTTAACACATAACTTGGTTCCAATGAAGCTGAAGTACAAGCGGAACCAGAAGATAAAGCGATGTCCTTATTAAAGCCCATCATTAAACCTTCTCCTTCAACATATTTAAATGAAATATTGCTCACATGCGGTAATCGGTGTGCTGGATTTCCATTTACATATGACTCTTCAATTTGTGTTAATGCATTTTCTAACTTATCTCTCAATTTTGAAATTCTTTCTGTATCTGCCGCCATATCTAACCTTGCTACCTCACATGCTTTACCAAATCCAACAATACCAGGAACATTTAAGGTACCACTACGCATTCCTCTTTCGTGGCCACCGCCATCCATTTGCGCCGTTACTTTTACGCGTGGATTTTTACGTCGCACATACAAAGCACCCACACCTTTTGGACCATACATTTTATGCGCAGTGAATGCCATGATATCAATACCATCCGCATTTACATCCACTGGAATTTTTCCAACTGCTTGAACCGCATCTGTGAAAAATAAGGCACCATGCTTTTTAGCAATCGCACTAATTTCTTTCACTGGTTGTATCACCCCTATTTCATTATTTGCATACATGATTGCCACTAAAATAGTGGTTGGTCTCATAGCTGCTTCTAATTGTTTTAAATCAATCAAACCATCAGGTTGTACTTCCAAATACGTCACTTCAGCCCCTAATTTTTCAAGGTGCTTACATGTATCTAACACCGCTTTATGCTCTGTCGTACAAGTAATGATGTGATTGCCTTTGCTTGCATACATTTCAAATACCCCTTTAATTCCAAGGTTATCCCCTTCGGTAGCACCAGAAGTAATGATAATTTCCTTTGGATCAGCCCCAATTAACTGCGCGATTTGCTCTCTCGCATAATCCACTGCCTCCTCCGCTTGCCATCCAAATGAATGGTTACGACTAGCCGCATTTCCGAAATTTTCGACAAAATAAGGTAACATCGCTTCTAAAACCCTTGGATCCATGGGAGTAGTTGCGTTATGATCAAGATAAATTGGTAATTTTAACATGTTGGAATTTAGTTTTTTCTAAAGCACAAAAGTAACGCTTAGGGCTTGATTTTACTGAATTCGTTAATATTTGAGTGTAAAATTTTCCCAATTCGTAAAACAAAATAGGCATGAATTTTAAAGTAGAACATATCGGCATAGCAGTTAAGGATTTAAACATAAGTATTTCCTTGTATGAGCAATTATTGGGTAGCCCTTGCTACAAAACAGAATCAGTACCCTCAGAAAAGGTAGACACTGCCTTTTTTTTACAAGATCATACCAAAATTGAACTTGTTGCTAGCACTGATCCAGCGGGGGTGATTGCTAAATTTATTGAAAAAAAGGGGGAAGGATTACACCATATCGCATTTGAAGTACCCGATATTGTTGCGGAAATGGACCGACTAAAAAATGCCGGATTCACCCTTTTAAATGAGCAACCCAAAAAAGGGGCTGATCATAAATTGGTTTGCTTTATTCATCCAAAAAATTGTAACGGGGTATTAATTGAACTGTGCCAATCAACACATTAATTTAAATGCTCAAAACCTCAATTGCTTTTTGTGCTGCCAATTGACTAGCATCTTTTTTTGTATACCCTTTTTGACTGGTAACCACTTCGCCATCCAATACTACATTGATAGTAAATAAACGACGACGGCCTTCTAACTGTTCCCCTGCCAAAACAAAATCAACCTGCTTGCCTTGCTTTAAGGCCCATCCAATAATTTTATTTTTGATATTGATATCAATCAACTCCAATTCATCCATGAATAAATAAGGTTGAATCATTTTATTTACAATCCATTTTTTGGTAAACTCGTATTTTTTATCAATGTAAATGGCGCCCACTAAGGCCTCCAAGGTATTTCCAAATATTTGACTTGTTTTTAATCCGCCATCTAACTTATTGAATTTGGTTAATCTTTTCAAACCCATCTGAATCGCAATATGATTTAATTGCTGACGATTCACCATTTTACTGCGCATCTCCGTTAAAAAACCTTCGCCTTTATATGGATACTTTTTAAATAAATAATCCGCTACCACCGAACCAATAATCGCATCCCCTAAAAACTCAAGACGCTCATTATTTTCAGAGGAATGTTCTTTTACTGAACGATGATTTAAGGCTGTTTGAAATAATAATATATTATTAGTGGAATAACCAATGAGTAAAACCAGGTTTTTTTCAAAAGCAGATTTCTTAAAAAAAGAAAGTAAGTGTTGAATTTTTTTCACTAAAATTAATCCTTGTATTTTTTCACAATCACACAGGCATTATGGCCACCGAACCCAAAAGTATTACTTAGGGCTGCATTTACTGTTCTTTTTTGTGCTCTATTGAATGTGAAATTTAAACGACTGTCTAGCTCAGGATCATCTGTAAAGTGATTGATGGTAGGGGGTACAATATCATGTATCACTGATTGTATACAAGCGATCGCTTCAATAACGCCGGCTGCACCTAAACAATGCCCAGTCATTGACTTGGTACTACTTATATTTAAAGAATAGGCATGCTCGCCAAAAACAGAAGTAATTGCTTTGGTTTCGGCAATGTCACCCAATGGTGTTGAAGTACCATGGGTATTGATATAATCGATATCACTCGGTTGCATGTTGGCATCCCTTAAAGCTGCAATCATTACATTTTTAGCTCCCAATCCATCCGGATGTGGTGCTGTTAAATGATAGGCATCTGCAGTTGCACCACCACCCACTACTTCGCAATATATTTTAGCGCCACGTTTTTTTGCGTGTTCTAATTCCTCTAATACTAAAACACCCGAAGCTTCGCCCATAATAAAACCATCCCGATCCTTATCATATGGTCTGCTTGCTGTTTTAGGGTCATCATTACGCTCACTCATCGCTTTCATTGCATTAAAACCACCAATACCAGCGGCTCCAATAACAGATTCAGCACCCCCAGTAATAATTATATCCGCTTTGCCTAGTTTTAAATTATCCATGGCAGTAACCATGGCATTTGTACTTGAAGCACATGCGCTTACCACGGCAAAATTGGGTCCACGAAATCCATGTTTCATTGAAATTTGTCCAGCAGCAATATCCAATATCATTTTTGGAATGAAGAAAGGATTGAACCTTGGTGTCCCATCTCCTTTTACATAATTAGTTACTTCTTCACTAAAAGTATTTAACCCACCAATACCACTCGCGAAAATTACACCAACTCGATCATGGTCAACATTATTTTCAGTAATACCAGCATCTGCAACAGCTTGGTCACTAGCAACTAAAGCAATTTGCGCAAAACGATCCAACTTTCTTGCTTCCTTACGATCCATAAACTCAGTTGCATCAAAACCTTTTATCTCGCAAGCAAATCTTGTTTTGAATTTTGAAGCATCAAATTGTGTAATCATGTCCGCACCTGATACGCCATTGATTAAGCTATCCCAATAAGCGTCTAGTGAGTTTCCAATAGGAGTAAGTGCTCCAATACCTGTAACTACGATGCGTTTGGTTTGCATGGAAATCTTTTTTAAAAATTAAATCCGCCTTTAAAGCAAAGGCTCAAAAAGGCGGATTAAAATATGCCGATGTATCAAGTTTGATTTACAATAAAGTAAACTTACTATTTAGCGTGTTCCTCTAAATAAGTAACTGCTTGACCTACGGTAGTAATAGTTTCTGCTTGTTCATCAGGAATAGAAATATTAAATTCTTTTTCAAATTCCATAATTAATTCAACGGTGTCTAATGAATCAGCGCCCAAATCATTTGTAAAGGAAGCCTCGTTTGTAACTTCTGCTTCATCCACACCTAATTTGTCAACGATAATTTTTTTAACTCTAGTAGCGATGTCTGACATTGTAAAAAGTTTTGTTTACGGCGCAAAAATATACTTTTTGTTAAAAACGAAGTATTTTATTTGCCTTTTTGTTTACACAATTTAACCCTTATTTGAAATAAAGGGTGTATTTGGCTGTTTTAGCTATAAAAGCAGGCAAAATCATGGTATTCTGACCTATTGAGGACCTCCCTTTTACCAGATAATACTTAGTTATTCACAAGAACAAACAAGGGTTAGTAGCTAGGAAAAGCTTCGTGGATTATACTAGCCCGGATTAGGATTTATTGTCTTTTTGTTTTTGCTTTAAGATACCCCTGATCTCATGTTGTTGCTCCATGGGGATGGTTTCCTTACTTACAAGAAAAAAGGTCTTAGGCCCAAAATAAAGATGGAAGAAATAAGGACTTTCAAAATAGTAGGTGAGCTCGGACCAATGCCATTGTGCCTCCGCATTTTCTGAAATCAAATTAGCCCCATGTTGGTTATAGCTAAATTCCCAATTGGATTTAAATAATTTTGTTTTCTTGTAAAAAATAATTGGAAGCAGATACCAAAAAAGTAACATTAATATTAACCACAAAACCGAACCAAACAAGAAAAGCTCTGGTCGTATCTTTTTTTGAAATAATAATACCGCAGTCACAATCGCATAAATATTGACTGCAATCATTAACCCTTTAATTTCAGATTGCTTTATAAAATGATACCGAAGTGCTTGTAATACTTCCTTCTTGTTATAACTAATTAAAAAAGACATGTGTAAATAATTACTGTTAATAAGACAAAGTTACTACACCAGGCATGTATTGAACGATAAATTTTAATATAATGAATCAACACCTAGGGTCAGGATAGATGCACTTTTGAATTATTATCCCGACAACATGCTTAAATAAATACAAAATCCTACCCATAAAAAAACCCTTCCTCCGCGCAAGCGGAGGAAGGGTTTTAATTTTATACAATAACTTGAACTAGTTCTTAACCATTGTATAGGTTTTAGCAACAGGGTCTAAAACAAATGTATATGATCCAGCAGCAGCAACAGCAATGTTGGCACCACCATCACTCAATACACCACCAGAACCACCTAAGTTAACGCCCCAGTTGTGATTTTTTCTAAACTTAACCTCACCTGCAGCCAACGTGGTAGTAATTGACCACTTACCATTACTATTATTACACTTCATGTTTACATCTGATCCCCAGCCACCTGGAGTAGCAGATCCAATCAATCCCCATGTTTGTAATTCATAAGTAATTTTATTGGTGTTCAAATCAGCAGTGACTAAAAAGCTTTCAGTAGCATAAGTAACGCCATCTGTTGTAA
>SXGR01421784.1_pt1 | contig 48633 bp, 39 predicted proteins | sample 3174711 | NCBI WGS metagenome assembly SXGR01 (sample SAMN11356860, study PRJNA531348) | freshwater metagenome | isolation source: freshwater sample F1-60 | place: China: Fuxian Lake, Yuxi | collected 2017-12-25
CTGACGCGCCGCGAATGGAGGAACAGCGTCGAGGCGCTCTATTCCGTCGACGCGTTCGAGGCGGACGAGTTCCCCGACGACGAAGTGGCGGCGGGCTTCGACAACCTGGGCGCCGTGCTGGCGACCACCGAGGTGCACCTCGAGAAGCAGCTCCACGCCGCGGAGCGGATCGCCGCGCGCGTCGTGCAGGACGAGGATCCACCAGCGCCACGCCGTCGTCGCGTGCAGGGCGGAGAGGGACCCAAGGCCGGTCATCACGCGCCGCGCGGCGACGAGCGCGTGATCTTCAGCAACGGCGCATGGGGCTTCGAGGAGCGCCTGCCGCGCGAAGGCGAGTACGCGGTGCGCGTGGCGTGGCGTCCGCAGCAAGCCGGACCGGACGACGTGCGCGCCGAACTGCGCTCGGGCGGGCGCGTGCTCGAGTCCGTGCGGCTCGCGGGCGCAGGCGAGCGCGTGCACGAATGGCGCGGTCGCTTGCCCGCCGGGCGCGCGCGCCTCGCCGCCGCCTTCGCCCACGACTACTTCAAGCCCGCCGTGCCCGCCGTGGGCGAAGTGGCGCCGCGCCCCGCCGAGGATCGCAACCTCGTGGTCCTCTGGCTGGAGATCGAGGGGCCGCTCGACCCGCAATCCTTCGGCGCTTGGCAGGCGTCCCGCCTGCGCGTCGAACCGCGTCCGACGATCGAGGCGCTGGTGCGCCGGTTGTTGCGCGAGGCGTGGCGCCGTCCGCCGACCGACGCGGAGGTGGAGCGCGTCTGCGCGGCCTCCGAAGCGTCGTCGCCTTTGGAAGAGCGCGTGCGCACCGCCATCGTGGCCGCCCTCGCCTCGCCGCACTTCCTCTACAGGGTCGAACGCGCCTCGGGTCCGGGATTGTCAAGGGAACTTGACGCGCACGAGCTCGCCACGCGGCTCTCGTACTACTTGCATGGGGCGCCGCCGGACGCGGAACTCGCGCGTCGCGCGGACGAGGGCGCGCTGTCCGCTCCCGGCGAGCTGGAGCGCCAGGCGCGGCGCCTGCTCTCATCTCCGCCAGCCGACGGCTTCGTCCAGGATTGGGCCGAGCAGTGGCTGTCCTTGCGCGCGCTCGAGCACCACCGGCCCGATCCCGCGCTGGGATCCGGTTGGGACGAGTCGTTGGCGCGCTCGGCGCGCGCGGAGACCATCGCGCTCGTCGCGCGCGTGCTGCGCTCGGGCGCGCCGGCGCGCGAGTTGCTCGAGTCCGACACCACGAGCCTGGACGCCGCGCTCGCGGCCCATTACGGGGTCGCCGCGCCGTCCGATGCGCAAGGGCGCTTCGAGCATCGCTTCGAGGAGGGCTCTCGTCGGGGCTTGCTGGGGCACGCTTCGATCCTCGCGCTCACCAGCCGCCCTGGCCGCACTTCGCCGGTGTTGCGCGGCAAGTGGGTGCTCGAGGCGCTGCTCGGCACGCCACCTCCGGCGCCGCCGCCGGGAGTGGGCGCGCTGGAGGATGTGGTCTCGGCCGAGGCGGCCAGCTTGCGCGAGAAGCTCGAGTTGCATCGCTCGAAGCCCGAGTGCGCCGCCTGCCATGCGGCGCTCGATCCGCTGGGCTTCGGGTTGGAGCGCTACGACGCGCTCGGCCGAGAACGCGCCACCGACGAGGGCTTCCCCATCGACGACGAGGGACTCCTGCCCGACGGACGCTCCTTTCGCGGCCCGGTCGGCTTGCGCGAGCTGATCCTCGCCGACGAGCGCTTCGAGCTCGCGCTGTTCGAGAAGCTCTTCACCTACGCCAGCGGTCGCGTGGCCGAGGACGCGGATCGGCGCGAGATGGCGCGGGAACTGGCCCGGCTCGGCCCGCGTCCCGCGCTGGCCGAGCTCGTGCTCGGGGTTTGCAGGCTGCCCTCCTTCACGCGGCGCGTGGAGCGTGGCACGCTGGGGGAGCGCAGGCGCTAGCCGCGCGATCGCGACCATGCACTCCACACGACAGGACTCCGCCTTCGATCGCCGCGCAGTGCTGCGCGCGGCCGGACTGGCCGTGTCGCTGCCGTTCTTCGAGTCGTTGGCGCCACGCGCCTCCGCCGCCGAGTCGCGCAAGGCCGTGGCGCGCAGGCGCGTCTTGTGGATCTACGCGCCCAACGGAGTGAATCCCGACCAGTGGAGTCCGCGCCGCGTCGCGCAGGGCTTGGAGCTTGGCGCATCGACCACGCCCTTCGCGCCGTTCCTCCCGTGGTTGTCCTGCTTCGAGGGATTGGTGCTCGACAAGGCGCGCGCCAATGGCGACGGCCCCGGCGACCACGCGCGCGCCAACGCCGCCTTCCTGACCACGCGCCAACCGCTGAAGAGCGATGGGGGCGAGATTCGCTGCGGCGTGTCCATCGACCAAGCCATCGCGCACCAAGTCGGTCGCGCCACGCGCTTGTCGTCGCTGGTGCTCGGCCCCGAAGGTGGTTCGGCCAGCGGGCAGTGCGATTCGGGCTACTCCTGCGCCTACTCCAACCACCTGTCGTGGGCCGACGCATCCACGCCCATGCCGAAGGAGACCGATCCGCGGCGCTTGTTCCAGCGCTTGTTCGCCGATGGCGATCCCGACGAGTCCGCTGCCGAGCGCGCCACGCGCCTCGCGCGCCGGCGCAGCGTGCTGGACAGCGTGCTCTCCGACGCCAAGTCGCTGGAGGGTCGCTTGTCGCGCGTCGACCGCGACAAGCTCGAGCAGTACTTCACCGCCGTGCGCGAGCTCGAGCGTCGCCTCGAGGCGGCGCGCGCCGGAGCCGCCGCGGTGCCCGCGGGTGGAGCCGCACCGGGTGCATGGGCCAATCGCACCGAGCAGTTGCACCTGTTGTCCGACGTGCTCGTGCTCGCCTTGCGCGCCGACGCGACGCGCGTCGCGACCTTCGCGTTGGCGAACGAGGGCTCCGGCCGCAGCTTCCCCGAACTCTCCATCCACGAGGGCCACCACGAGTTGTCCCATCACGCCGGCGACGCCTCCAAGATGGAGAAGATCGCGCGCATCGATCGCCACCACTGCGAGGTCGTCGCGCGGCTCTTGGCGGCGCTCGCGGCGGCCGAGGAGGACGGCGAGCCGCTGCTCGCGCGCACCATGGTCGTCTACGGCTCCGGCATCCGCGACGGCAACCGCCACGACCACGACCATCTGCCGCTCTTCTTGTTCGGCGGCGGGCATGGGTTCCAACGCGGCTTCGTGGAAGCTCCGGGGATCCCCTTGGCGAACTTCCACCTGGCGCTGGCCGAGCTCATGGGCGCCAAGCTCGATTCGTTCGGCGACTCGACCGGCGTGCTGCGCGCCTGAAGCAAGCTCCAGCCGCGCAGACCGCCGTATTCAGCCGCGCAACGCCTCGATCGGCGCGGTGCGCAGCGCCCGCCATGAACCCGCCAGTCCGGCGAGCGCGGCGAGGAGCGCGGCGCAGACCGGCACCGCCGGCAGCAGGATCCACGGCAACTCCGCGGGGATGGCCAGCGCGTCCTCGAGCACGAAGTGCGCCACGACGAAGGCCGCCACGCCACCCAAGGCTCCAGCCACCACGCCCTGCAGCGCGTGCTCCAACGCCACGAGCAGCAGCACCTCTCTCCGCGTGCAGCCGAGCGCCTTCAGGAGGCCGATCTCCTTGACGCGGCGCCCGGCCTGGGTGCCCACGACTCCGGCGAGGATCGCGATCCCGACCAGCACGACGAACAAGCCCAGCACGCGCACCCCTACCGCGAGGCGCGACAACAAGTCGAGGGCCTTCTCGAGCAGCGGCCGCACGCGGATGGCGGTGATGTTGGCGTGCTCGAGCGCGACTTCGGCTTCGATCGCTTCCTCGCGCTCGAGCGGCAGTCGCGCGGCGACCAGCACTTGGTGCGGCGCCGATTCGAGCACGCCGGGTTCGACTTGCAGGAAGAAGTTGATGCCGAAGCTCTCCCAGCGGACCTTGCGGATGGAGGACACCAGCAGGTCGACCTGCAGGCCCTGCACATCCATCGTCAGCACGCTTCCGACGCTCGCGCCCAGATCCGCCGCGTAGCGCTCTTCGATCGAGACTTCGGCGCGCGCGGGGTCGCTCCACAACGCGCCCGCGACGATCTCGTTGTCGCCAGGCAGCGTCGGTCCGAAGGTCAGGCGCTGCTCGCGCGTCAACACCCACAATTCACGGTCCACGCCGGAGTCGCCCTTGCGCTCGGCGGCGATCTCGGAGACCAAGCGGCCATCGAGCTTCGCCAGGCGCGCGGTCACGATGGGGGCGGCGCGGATGGACTCGGCTCCTTGCTCGCGCAGCGTCTGCACGAGGTCCTCGCGCTGGTCGGGCTGCACATCGACGAAGAACGCGCTGGGCGCGTCGGGCGGCAAGGCGTTGGCGAGGTAGGCGGACATGCGCCGCTCGACCAGCGATGTGCCTGCCACCACCAGCACGCCGATGCCCAGCGCCACGACGGCACCCGCCGTGCCACGGCCGGGTCGCGCCAAGGCGGCCACGCCGTGCAGGAGGAGCGGCGGCAACTCGCGGCGCGGCACGGCGCGCGCCAGCGCGATCAAGCCCTTGGCGCCGGCCCACAAGCAGGCGGACAAGCCGACGAGCGCGCCGGCGAAGGCGAACGCGTTGCGCCAACTTCCACCTTGCCAGCGCGCCACCAGCAGGATTCCGACGGCAAGCAGCATCCAAGAGACCAGCTGCAGCGCTCGTGGCGCCGGCAGGGGCTCGGCCTCGTGGCGCAAGGCGCGCGCGGGCGGCACGCGCCACGCCGCCAACACCGGCGGCAGCGCGAAGAGCAGCGCCACCAGCACGCCGACGGCGATGGCCGCCAACGGCGCCCACGGGTCGAAGCGCAGCGCGAACGCCTCCGGCAAGACCCCTGGCAGGAGAGTCGGCAACGCGAACGGCAGGATGGCGCCCGCGATCGCGCCCAAGGCGCTGGAGAGGAGCGACAGCCCCGCCACGTGCATGAGCTGCACCTGCAGCACCTCGCGCGGCCGCAGTCCGAGCGCGCGTTGCACGGCGATGGCGCCCGCGCGCGCGTCGATGTGCGAGTGCACCAGCTGCGCCACGCCTGCTCCGCCCAGGCACAAGGACAGGAGCGCCACCAGCGCCAGCCAGTCCTCGACGCGTTCGATGCTGCGTCGCAGGGCCGGTTGCGCGTCGCGCGCCGTCTCGACGCGCAGGTAGGCGGCGTCGGGCAGGTCCTCGCGCAGGCGCTTGGCCAACTGCTCGAGTCGCGCGGCGCCGACTTCGTAGTCGAAGGCCCACAAGCGGCGCTCGACGACACGTCGGCCGAAGCCCTCGAGCTTGGCCGCCTCCAAGCCCGCCAAGCCGACGAGCACGCGCGGACCCAGCGTGAAGGAGAAGTCCAGTCGTCCCGGCTCGGAGCGCACGACGGCCGCGATGGTGAAGGCCTGTTCGCCGATCCTGAGCTTGTCGCCGAGTCGCGCGCCGAGTTGCTCCAGCACTTCGGGCGCGACCGCGCATTCGTCGACGCCCAGCGACCCCGGCTCGCGTTGCGGATCGAGCACGATGCGGCCGTGGAAGGGGAACTCCGGACCAATCGCCTTGAGGTCCACCAAGCGAGAGCGCCCGCCGGACGATGCCATGGTGGCGAGGTTCTTCGTGGTGGTGCTGCGCGCCGAACCCAGTTCGGCCACCATGATGGAGCTCTCCGGCGGGATCGCGCGGCGCGATTCGATCGACAAGTCGGCGCCCAGGAGTTCGCGCGCCTGGGCTCGCAACCCGCCCTCGATGGCGGCCGACAGCGAGCCGACGCCGGAAACCGCGGCGGTGCCGAGCGCAAGGCACGCGACGAGGAACGCGAGCCGCGCCAGCGAACCGCGCGACTCGCGCCAAGCGGCCTTGACCAGCGTCCCGACCATCTCAGTCGCGTCCCGCCTGGCCCCGTCCGACCTCGACGCGCTCGACGCGGCCCGCGCGCAGATGAATGCTGCGATCGGCGCGCGCGGCGACATCCTTGTCGTGCGTCACGAGCACCAACGTCGAGCCCTCCTTCGCGCGCAGGTCCTCGAGCAACGCCAACACTTGCGCGCCGGTGGCCGCGTCGAGGTTGCCGGTCGGCTCGTCGGCGTAGAGGATCGCCGGCGACGGGCCGAAGGCGCGCGCCACGGCCACGCGTTGCGGCTCGCCGCCCGAGAGTTGCGAGGGGGAGTGGTGCAGTCGCTCGCCGAGACCTGTGGCGCGCAGCAGCTCTTCGGCGCGCGCGCGCGCACCGGGCTTCTTGGCGAGCTCGAGCGGCAGCAGGACATTCTCCAGCGCAGTCAGGTTCGGCAACAGTTGGAACGACTGGAACACGAAGCCGATCTTGGCTCGACGCAAGAGCGCCAACTGGTCCTCGTCGAGGTCGTCGATGCGGCGGCCGTCGATCTCGACTACTCCCGCGGTGGGACGATCGAGGCCCGCCAAGAGCGCCAGCAGGGTCGACTTGCCGCTGCCCGACGGCCCCACGATGGCGACCGTCTCGCCCGGAGCGATGGCCAGATCCACATCGTCGAGGATCTGCAGCATGGTCGAACCCGAGGCGAGTCGCTTGGACAGGCCTTTGGCGGCGATGCGCGGCGTGAGGGGTGGGTTCGCTTGCATGCGGCGCGGGATTGTACGGAGCAGCCATGGCCTTGGAGGCGTCCAAGGACGGCACTTGCGTGCCTCGAACGGTCTTGCGTGGCCGACCTTCCAACTCCAGCGTGGAGGGACTCGGTGCTTGGTACTAGAGTCGCAGGCCGCATGGCGACCCACACGGCGACCCGGTTCGCGAGCCAGTTCGCGACTCAGTTCGTGGCCCAGTTCGTGGCCCAGTTCGCGACTGGGCGCCGCGCGGACTTCGCGACGCGCATCGCCTCGGTCCTCGTGGCTTGCTTCGTCTGCGTCGCGTGCTCGAGCGAGTCCGACGCGCCGCGTTCCATGCCGGGCGATGGGGCTTCGCGCGCCGCCAAGCTCGATGGTGCCGTCGAGCGTTCGGTTCCGCTGGAGATCCCGGCCGATGCGCCGCTCGTGGCCTTCCTCGGCGACAGCATCGCGGCGGGCCTGCACCTCGACGCTTCGGCCGCCTTCCCGTCCGTCTTGCAGCGGCGCCTGTCTGCCGCGGGGCGCCCCTTCCGCCTGGTCAACGCGGGCGTCTCCGGCGACACGAGCGCCGGAGGCTTGCGGCGCGTCGATTGGATCCTCTCGCAGCGTCCCGCCGTGCTGGTGCTCGAGCTTGGCGGCAACGACGCGCTGCGCGGCCGGAGCGTGTCCGAAACGCTTGACAACCTGCGCGCCATCGTGCGCAAGGCCAAGTCCGCCGGCGCGGCCGTGCTGGTGTGCGGGGTGCGCGTGCCCACCAGCCTCGGCACCGAGTACTCCGCCGCGTTCGACGGACTCTATCCGACCTTGGCGCGCGAGGAAGGCGTCGAGCTGGCGCCCTACTTCATGCAAGGCGTCGGCGGCGTGCCCGAGATGAACCTCGAGGATGGCCTGCACCCGACGGTCGCGGGCCACGAGCGCATCGCCGCCAACCTCGCGCCGCACTTGGAACGCGTGCTGGTCGCCCTGCCTGCCGCGCGCGAACGCTAGGCGCGCGCCCGGCCTTCAATTGGCGCGCCGCGCGACCATCTCGTCGACGCGCCGCTCCATGTCGTCCGAGGGGATCTCGTGCAGGCGGTGGATGAAGGTCCACTCGCAGCCATGCGGATCCAGGACCTGGCCGTGCTCGGCGCCATGCGCGGCGGGTCCGAAGGGCGCCAGTTGCCGCGCGCCCGCCGCCAGCGACCGGGCGTGCAGCTCCCGCGCGCGCGGCGATTCGAGCACGAGCATGATCGGACGCGGCGCGCCGTGCGCCGCGAGGCGCGTGCCGAACTGGGCGTGGTCGTCGGCTAGTTGCAGCGCGCCCCCGTGCCCGCGCAGTTCGGCATGCAGCACGCGCCCGTCCTCGGGGTGCGGCACCAGCGCGACCAGCTCGAAGCCCAGCACCGCTTCGTACCACGCGATGGCCGCTCCGGCGTCCGCCACGACGAGGTGCGGCACAAGGCGTTCGACGGCTGGACCAAGCATGGCGTCGACGCAGTCCAGCGTGCATCATGCGGCCATGCAAGTGGCGACATCGTGGATGCTGGGTGCCTTGCTCTCGACGGGTTGCGCGGTCGAGGAGCAGCGCTTGGCGGTGCATGCTCCCACGGCGGATGCTCCGCTCGCGCAGGCGCGGGCGGCGGCTCCGGCGCCCCGCGCTGGTTGGACCATGCGCGCGGACCTCGCGAAGGAACTGCCTGCGTCCATCCGCGTGCACGAGCATGTCGTCGCCGATCCACCGCTGCGTGCGTGGATGGTGGAGGCGCTGCCCGACGCCGCTTGGCGCCCGGAGGCCAGCCAGCCGGAGCGCGGCTTGCGGACCACTTCGTCGCAGGCACGCGGCTTGGGGGCGCTGGTGGCGGTGAACGCGGGCTTCTTCGCCGCCACGGGATCCGTCAGCGCCGTGGTGGACGAAGGCCGCCTCGTGGCCAAGGGCGCGACCGAGGTGCGCCGCGGCGAGCATCTGCATCCGGTCGCGCGCGCCGCCATCGGCTTCGACGCCAAGGGCCGCGCGGATTGCGCGTGGACATGGGTGCGCGATGGCGCTCTGGTGGCGCTCGACGAACCGGTGCCCAACCAACCCGGCAAGCCCGGACCAGCTCCGGACGCTTCGCGGGGACGTGCGTGGCAGGCGGAGGAGCTGCTGGGCGCTGGACCGATGCTCGTCGTCGGCGGAGTCGCCAGGAACACCGAGGCCGAAGAGTGCTTTCAAGGCGTGGGCGCGGGCTCGCGCCACCCGCGCACGGCGGCGGGATGGTGCAAGGATGGACGCCTGCTCCTGCTGGTGGTCGATGGCCGCAGCTCGGCGAGCCGAGGCGCGACGCTCGAGGAGACAGCTGCCTTGTTGGTGGCCTTCGGAGCCGAGGAGGCGCTCAACTTCGATGGCGGCGGTTCCACCACGCTGTGGGTGGCGGGCAAGGTGTTCAACGCGCCCAGCGACAAGACCGGCGAGCGGCCGGTGGCTTCGATCCTGGCCTTGGTGCCGGATGGGCCCACGAAGCCCGTCAAGTAAGCCAAGGCTTGGTGGACTAAGTCAAAGCCACGCCGTCACTGGCGCGATGCCAATTCGCGCGCCTTGGCGTCCAACTCGGCCAACTTGCCGGCCGAGAAGCCGCGGTCGTGGAACCACGCCACCTTGCCCTGCGCGTCGAGCAGAAAGACGCGGCCGTTGCGCGGCGACTGGTTGCCCGTGATGGCGACGATCTTCTTGGCGTCCGCGCCATACACGCACACCACCGAGGCCCAGTCCTCGGCTGGGATGCCGCTGCGCATGCCTGAGTCGATCCAGCCCGAAATCATGCTGGGCACGAGGCCCGGGATGGTCGGCACCTCCACGGCGGGCACGGGCAGCTTGGCCATCGTCAGGCCCACGGCCCAACGATCAAGGTCGAACTGGGTCTCCTGCACATACCCGACCAGCAGCACCACCGGCTTGCCAGCGTAGGCGCCGGGGATGGGGACGGGTTGCTTCTGCAGCGACTGACCGGCGACGCTCGGGAAGACCTGGCCGAGCGGATCGACGTTCTTGACAGTCGAGCCGCAGGCGGCGAGGGCGGGAAGGCAGGCGGCGAGGGTCAGGATCGGCTTCATGGTGGTCGTGTGCGTTCGGATCGATGCGCGTCGCGGGAGGCGCGCGGATTCGTCCATCATGTCTTGGCCGGGCGCCGCCGCGCCACGACTTCCAGTTCCTCGAGGCTCGGATGGTCGCCTGCGTGGCGTGCGCGCCGCGCCCACGCGATGCGTCCCTCGGACACGAGGAAGAAGCCGCCGAGCCGCAGCGGATCCCCGCTGGGCAGGCCGATGCCGTTGCCCTTGAGGATGGCGCCCAGCGCGCTGGCGATCACGGCTGGTCCAATCAGTTGCGCCACGCCGCCGCATCCAAGGCCGAAGGCTTGCCACAGCGCGCCTTCTGGATCGGCGATGCAGCGTTCCTCGGGCGCGAAGTCCGCGAAGAAGCGGCGCGTGGCCTCGCCATCGGCGCTGCCCACGAAGATCACCTCGGCCCACTCGTCCCGGCGCGCACGGCGCAGGTCGCGAATCACTTCGCGGCAGAAAGTTCACCCATAGTGCCGCAGGAAGACGAACAACACCGGCCCGCGCTCCGTCAGCCTGCGCAGCGTTGGAGCGACCGCGCGCGGCGTGCCGTCGTCGTAGGCGCATTGCTCGAGCCTGTGACCGTCGAGTGCGCGGTCCAACACGGCATCAGCGAGCATTGCTCCAGCGGCTGCGTGGCCTTGGTCCTCGTCGAGGATGGATGCCTGAGTTCGAGTCATGGTGGGTCGAGCAGGGGCTGCGTGGTGTGCTGGTCGTGGTCGATGCGGCCAGGACTCACCCTTCGTGGGAGGGGTGGCGTCCACCCTTCGCATGCGCGGCAAACGCAGGCGCCCTCCATCGGGTCGCGAGCCGACTGCGTAGGCATTGCGGACCATGGTGTACGTCGATCTCGTCCGGCCGGATGCGCCCCAAGCCCACGCGAGGGTCTTCGCCCAAGCCTTGACCAAGGCGCGAGGCAAGCACGAGGCGGGCGTTGAACCCACGATTTGGCACTACGTGCCCTACGACCAACTCACCTGGGACCACGCCCCCTGGACCAGGCTCGCGCCGCGCTCCAGCGGCTTGGTCTTCGTCGAGTCGGCCGAGAAGGCGCGTCGCAGGCCTTACCACCAGCAGAAGCTCGCCTTCGTGCTGGCGAACCAGCGCCGCTACGCGCTCGAGGCCGTCGAGCGCGGCCACCCGATCGCCTACTTGGCCTCGGAAGCCCCCGTGGCGGATGTCCTGCGCACCTGGTGCACGCGCCATGGCGCGTTGACCATGATGCAGGCCGCCGAGCGCGAGTTGCGCGTCGAGTTGGGCCCGTTGGCGCGCGAAGGACTGTTGACGGTCGTGGCGCACGAAGGTTGGTTGACCACCGCGGACCTGTTCGAGCGCGCGTGCGGTGCGCAATCCCCATGGCGCATGGACGCCTTCTACCGCGAAGCGCGACGCAAGAGCGGCATCCTGATGGAGCGTGGCAAGCCCGTCGGCGGCCGCTTCAGCTTCGATGGCGAGACCCGCGAGGCCTGGAGCGGCGATCCGCCCGCGCCCAAGGACCTGCGCCACGAGCACGGCGAGGTGGAGGAGGAGGTCGAAGCCCTGGTGCGCGCGCGCTTCGGCGACCACCCCGGCCGCGTGGACCTCGCCGCGCTGCCCACGACGGCGCGGCAGGCCGAGGAGGCGTGGCTGCACGCGGAGCGCGAGTGCCTCGAGCACTTCGGGCCCTACGAGGACGCCATGTCGCGCTCATCGCGCGGCCTGTTCCACGCGCGCATCGCGCACCTGCTCAACATCCAGCGACTCTCGGCGCGCCGCGTGCTGCGTGGCGCGCTCGATTCGGGCGCGCCGCTCCCGAGCGTCGAAGGCTTCGTGCGCCAAGTGCTGGGCTGGCGCGAGTTCGTGCGCCACGTGCACGAGCGCACCGACGGCTTCCGCGACCTGCCCGGCGTGCCGCGGGCCGACGCGCCGCGCCGACGCGACGCGGGCTGGTGGAGCTTGTCAGGCAAACCGGACAGCGCTCCGCATGCCGAGCCTGCTCCCGCCGCCCTCGGCGCCGCGCTGCCGCTGCCTCCGGCATGGTGGGGCCGCCCCTCCGGCCTCGCCTGCCTCGACCGGGTGGTCGCGGGCGTGATGGAGGACGGCTGGTGCCACCACATCGAACGCCTGATGGTGCTGGCGAACATCGGCACGCTCTTGGATGTGGACGCGCGCGAGTTGACCGACTGGTTCTGGTGCGCGTACATCGACGCCTACGACTGGGTGGTCGAGCCCAATGTGCTGGGCATGGGCACCTTCGCCGCGGGCGAGTGCATGACGACCAAGCCCTACATCTCGGGCTCGGCCTACATCGACAAGATGGGCGACGACTGCGCGACCTGCGCCTTCAAGCCCGGCGTCGACTGCCCGCTGACCCAGCTCTACTGGGCCTTCCTCGCCCGCCACGAACAGCGCCTAGCCGGCAACCAACGCATGCTGATGCCCCTGCGTTCCCTCGCGCGCCGCGACCCCGCCAAGCGCCGCGAGGACGCGCGCATCCACGCGGTCGTGGTCGAGGTCCTGGTGCGTGGCGCACGCCTGTCCCCGCGCGACTTGGCGACGCGGCAGTGAGGAGGGACCGCGGCCGAGCGGCGCCAGTGCGAGCAACCGCGTCGCCGCCATGTTGCTGGCATGGCAGCGCTGGCCTGCAGCACCTGCCGAAGCTCGCCTTGGCTGGTGCGTGACCTCGAACGCGCCTCGAGCGTGCCGCTAGACTGCACGCATGGCGCAAGACGCGCGGGAATTTGGTCGCGACCAGGCAGCGCAGGCCGCGGATCTGTACGCGGAAGCGACCGCGGATGGCGAGGTGGCCGATGTCGACGCGTTGTGCGCGGCGCATCCTGACTTGGCCGAGGAACTGCGGCGGTTGCATGGGCGGCAGGCGCGCTGGGGAGGACTGGTGGCGGAGCCTGGGTCGGACGTGGAGCCGGGGGACGGGGTGGAGGTCGGCTCGCCCACCTCGGCGGGCGGCGCGGAGGGGCCTGCGCTGTTCCACCGCTCGGGCGCGGGCGCGGCGGCGCAGCCTGCGCGCGGGCTTTCCTTCGTGGGTGGCGAGGTGGTGGGCGGATTCCGACTTGTCAAGTTCCTTGGACGGGGTGGCATGGGCGAGGTGTGGGAGGCCGAGCAACAAGGGTTGCGCCGGCGCGTGGCCCTGAAGTTCCTGCTCGGCGCGCGCCTTGACGAGCGTGTCTTGCAGTACTTCCTGCGCGAAGCGCGCGCCGGGGGCCGCGTGCGGCACCCGAATGTAGTCGCGACCATCGCCAGCGGATCGGATGGCGGAGTGGATTGGATCGCCCAGGAATTGGTGCCCGGTTCGCGTTCCTTGCGTGATGCGATCGAGGACTTCCGGCGCCAAGGCCAAGCTCCGGCGGGTTACTTCCTCGGGGTCGCGCGACTCGTCGAAGGCATCGCGCGCGGCATGCAGGCGGCGCACGAGGCGGGCGTCATCCATCGCGACTTGAAGCCGCAGAACATCATGGTCGACGAACGCGACCAAGCGCGCATCGTCGACTTCGGACTGGCGCGCGTGGCCGACGAGTCGATGTTGTCCAAGAGCGGCGAAGTGGTCGGCACATGGCACTACATGAGCCCCGAGCAAGTCTCCGGCAGCCGCGGCGGTCTCGACCACCGCAGCGACATCTTCAGCCTGGGTGTCGTGCTCTATGAACTCCTGACGCTCGAGCGGCCGTTCACCGGCGACTCGGAGGCGGCCGTGGCGCGACGCGTCTTGCAGGACGAGCCGGCCGACCCGCGCGGCTTGCGCTCGCAATGTCCGCGAGACTTGGCGGTCGTGTGCCTCAAGGCCTTGGAGAAGCGTCCCGAGGCGCGCTACCAGTCGATGGAGCAGCTCGCCGAGGACCTGCGCCGCGTGCAGGCGCACGAACCGATCCGCGCGCGTCCCGCCGGCGCGGTCGAGCGCACGCGCAAGTGGCTCCGGCGCAATCCGGTGCTGGGCGTGGGCCTTGGAGCGGGAGTGCTGTTCCTTGCTTCCGTGTCGGCGCTCGCCATCGTCGCGGTGGCGCAAGCACGCCGCGCCGAGCTCGCCGCCGAGGATTCGCGGCGCAAGACCGCCGATGTGCTGGCGTTGTCGGCGCAGAAGGAGCATGACGAGTTGGTGGCCGAGGCGAGCGCGTTGTGGCCCATCGATGAATCCCTGGCGCCGCGCTGCGAGGCTTGGCTGGCGCGGGCGCGGCGCTTGGTCGAGGGTGGGGATGGAGACGCGGCGACGGACGCAACGCCGCGTTCGTCGCTTGCCGAGCATCGCGCCAAGCTCGAGTCCCTGCGCGCCGCCGCGGCGCTCGCGCCGCTCGGCGTGGCGGACGCGTGGTGGGAGCAGCAACTCGCCAAGCTGGTGGCCGACCTCGAACTGCTGGTCGACGAAGCGCGCGGCGGACTGGCCACGCGTGGCATTTCGGCCGCCACTGGTTGGGGTGTCGCGCGCAGGCTCGAGGCCGCGCGCGGGCTGCGCGAGCGCACCGTCGACGGTGCCGAGGCGTCGCGGCGTTGGAGCGTGGCGCTCTCGGCCATCGGCGCTTCGGAACGTTATCGCCAGGCGCGCTGGCCCGGTGGTCGCTTGGCGCCGCAGGTCGGCTTGCTGCCGCTGGAGCCGGATCCTCGGTCCGGGCTGTGGGAGTTCCTCGTCGAGTCGAGCGGCGACGAACCCGCGCGCGGCGCGGACGGCCAACTCGCGCGCGACGAGCGTGGTCAAATGCGCTTGACGCCGGCCACGGGCCTCGTCCTGGTGTTGCTGCCCGGTGGCGAGGCTTGGCACGGCGCCCAGGCCACCGATCCCGCGGGGCGCAACTACGACCCGCAGGCGGAACCGGTCGAAGGACCGCCCAAGCGGTACTTGTTGTCGCCGTACTTCGTGGGCAAGCACGAGGTGGCCCAGGCGCAATGGCTCCGGTTGACGGGAACCAACGCGGCGTACTACACGAAGGAGCGCGTGCCCGAGTACATCGCCGGCACCGAGCACCCCTTGGAGCAAGTGTCCCAGCGCGACGCCACCGCGGCCTTGGCGTGGCTCGGCCTCGAGTTGCCCACGCATGTGCAATGGGCCCACGCCGCGCGAGGCGGCACTTCGACCCCGTGGTGGACCGGCGCGGAGCGCGAGTCCTTGCGCGGCAACATCAACATCGCCGACGCCGCGGTGCTGCGCGCCGGAGCGGGCTGGACCACGGCCAAGGACTGGCCCGACCTCGACGACGGCTTCGTGCTCGCCGCTCCGCCGGGCTCCTTCCCCGCCAACCCCTTCGGGCTCCACGAGGTGCTCGGGAACGTCTCCGAGTGGTGCCGCGACGGTCGCCTCGCCGACGATCTGGAGGGCACCCTCGATCCCGTGGGCGCCATGGGCGAGTACTCGCGCCAGTATCGAGGCGGCTGCTACTCGGACCGCGCCTCGACGCTGCGCGCGTCGTACTGGGTCGAGGAGTCGGACGGCTACCGCGATTCCAGCGTGGGCGTGCGCGTTTCGCGGGCGGTCCAGCCCTGACGCGCGCGCGGCTTCCTTGGCATCATGTCGAGGATGGGAGACGCCCACGACTCGTCGCCGCCGATGTTCGGCTCGCGCGGCCCATCGTCGTTCGAACGCGAGCGGCGCGCGGCCGAGCTGCGCTCGACCCTGGGCCAGCCGCTCGACGAACCGGACGCGGAGGCGACCGTGCTGCTGCTCGACCGCGCCCGTGGCGGCGACAAGGACGCGGAAGGGCGGATCTTCGAGCGCTACCACGACCGGCTGGCGCGCTACGTGCGCATCGAGATGCGCGCCCGGCGCGCCGTGGACGCCGACGACATCGTGCAGGAGGCCTGTCTCGGCCTCCTGCGCAGCCTCGACACCTTCGAGTACCGCGGCAAGGACTCGTTGTACGCCTACCTGAAGCGCATCGCCTGCAACCTGATGCTGATGGAGGCGCGCAAGGGCGGCGGTCGCGCGCCGACCACCGGCGAGCCGGCCGAGCTGGAGATCCAGAAGCGCTTCGACGCGCTGCCGTCGCCTTCGATGCTGGCGCGCTCGGCCGAGCTGCAGCGCATCCTCGAGGAGAGCATGGCCGAGCTGCCGCCGGCGATGCGCGAAGTGCTGCTGAACCGCCAAGTGCTCCAGGCGCCGTCGAAGTTGGTGGCGGAGTGGATGGGCCTCGCCGACGAGCACCAGGTCAACCGCCTCGCGCATCAGGCGCGCACGCGTTGGCTGGCGATCGCCGGGCCGCGACTCGACGCATGGCTGGAGGCCGAGTGAGCGGCGCGGCTCCGAGCGGAACCGGTTCCGCCACGGCCGAGTCGTTGTTCGAGGAGCACTGCGCGCGCCTCGAGCGCGGCGTGCCGTCCGACCTCGATGCGTTGTGCGCCAGGCATCCGGGCCAGGCCGCGGAGCTGCGCGCGCTGGAGTCCGAGTGGCGACGCTGGATGGGCGCCGTCGACCGCCTGGCCGAGCTCGCTCCGCGCACGATCGGCCGCCACGAGGACATCGAGGCGGTGCTGGCCGAGCTGGGCCGCCATCCGCCGCGCGCGGGACGCTTCCGCGCCGGAGAGGAGCTCGGTCGCGGCGGCATGGGCGCCGTGCTGCGCGTGCGCGACGGCGACCTGAAGCGCGACATGGCGATGAAGGTCGCCTTGCGCCGCGACGACGCCTCGGCGCTGCGCCGCTTCCTGGCCGAGGCGCAGGTCACGGCGCAGCTCGACCACCCCGGCGTCGTCGCCGTCCACGACCTGGGCGTGGACGAGCTCGGCAGGCCGTACTTCACCATGCGGCTCGTGGCGGGAGACGACCTCGGGCGCATCTTCGAGCGGGTGGCGCGTGGCGAAGAAGGCTGGACGCTGGCGCGCGCGGTCGGCGTGCTGCTGCGCGTGTGCGAGACGATGGCCTACGCGCACGCCAAGGGCGTGGTCCACCGCGATTTGAAGCCCGCCAACGTCATGGTCGGGCCGTGGGGCGAAGTGCAGGTCATGGACTGGGGCCTCGCCAAGGTGGCGGGACGCTCCGACCTGCACGACCTGCGGTTGCGCGTCGATGTTCCCGGGCTCGAGATCGACGAGCACGGCGACGACGCCCTGGCGACGATGGATGGCGTCGCGCTGGGGACGCCCGCGTACATGTCGCCCGAGCAGGCCGCGGGCGAGTGGTCGAAGATCGGCCCGCGCTCGGACGTCTACGGCGTGGGGGCGATGCTGCACCAGTTGCTCGCGGGGCGCCAACCCTACCAGGGCGGAGGCGCGCGGCTCGGAGCGCGCGCCGTGCTCGAACTCGTGCGGCGCGGACCGCCCGAGGCGTTGTCGAGCCTCGCGCCCGACGCGCCCGCCGAGCTGGTCGCCATCTGCGAGCAAGCCATGCGTCGCGATCCCGAGCAGCGCTACGCCGGCATGGCGGAGCTCGCCGAGGACTTGCGCGCCTGGCTCGAGGGCCGCGTGGTCAAGGCGCACGAGGTCGGCACGTGGGTGGAGACGCGCAAGTGGGTGCGACGCAACCAAGGCCTCGCCGCGGCCATCTGCCTAGTCGTGCTGGCCATGGCGGTGGGCATGGTCGTCAGCGCGCGGTACGCCGCCGAAGCCGGCCGACAGGCCAAGTTGGCCGAGAGCGGCAAGCAGGCCGCCACCGCTGCGGGCGAGCGCCTCGACGCGCAGGCGCGCCAGTTGCGCGTGCAGGCCGTCGAGCAGGAACTCGAACGCCTCGCGACATGGACGAGCGACTGGCGCGAGGGTCGGCGCCTGGGCGCGAACGCGCGCGAGCGGTGGATCGAGGAGGCGCGCCTGCTCGTGCGTGGTCGCGCGGCGGAGGGTGGCGACTGGCACCCGGGCATCGAGGATGTGCGCGCGGCGCTGGCGAACCTGCGCGCGAAGGCCTTGCCGTGGAGCGAGGCGGAGCAGGCGCTCGACGCGGCGGCCGCGTCGCGGGGGGAAGACGCGCAGGTCGATGCCGAACTCGATGCGCTGGCGTGGAACGCGGAGATCCTCGCGGCCAAGGTCCTGCACGCGTGGCGGCAGTTGGGCCTGGCGGCGTGGCCGACGGACGAGGAATCCGCGGCCGTCTCGGCGTTCACGACCCATTCGAACAGCGCCGGCCAGATGGAGCAGAGGGCGGCCATGTGGCTTGGCATGTCCATGGGCACCGACGATCGCTCCAACGGTTCCCACCGCCATGGCAGGGAGCGCATGGCGCTCCTCCTGATCGAAAAGGCCCGCGCGTTGCGTGGTGGAGAGCCGAGCGTGGAATCGCTGCTGCTGGAGGCGCGGGCCCGCATGGTCCTGATGGATCATGACGGGGCGCGGCGAGTGCTGCGCAGCCTGGCCGCGCGCTGCGATGGAGCGCAGCTCGAGGAGGTGGAGGCCAGGCAGGCGGAGCTGGAGGCCGATGCGTCGCGCTGGCGCGTCGAAGCGCTGGAGGATCGGCGCGCCGAGCTGCGGGCGATGGAGGAGGAACTCGCGCGGCTGCGTTCCGAGGTGGCGTCGCGTCGCGCTGGCTCGGCGCCTGTGGATCCGGGCCGACGCACATGGCGCTTCGCCGACCTCGACGCCCAATGGATGCACGATTCGCTCGCTCGCACCGTCCTCGCGCTCGAAGTGCTGGAGTCCAAGCTGGCCGCGGCGGAGATGGCCTGCACGGACGGAGCCTCGCGCGCATGGTCCGAGGCTCTCGCGGCCATCGCGGCGCATCCCGCCTACGCCAAGGCGCGCTGGCCCGGCGGTCGCTTGTCGCCGCAGCTCGGCCTCGTCCCGCTCGGCCCCGATCCGAGCAGCGGCCTGCACGAGTTCGTCCATGTGCAAAGCGGCGCGACGCCCGAGCGCGGCGCGGACGGGCGACTCGGGTTGCGCGGAGCACGGCGTGGTGTTCGTGCTCCTCCCCGGCGGAGTTCCCTACCTGGGTCCGCAGAGCGATCTGGCCGAACTGCACGCCAACCTGCACCTCGAGCCGTACTTCATCGCCAAGCACGAGCTGACGCAGGCGCAGTGGAACCGGCTCGCCGGCTCGGGCGGCGGCCACGCCGATCCCGGACCCATGCACCCGGCCAACAACCTCAGCTGGCTCAACTGCAAGCAGGTCTTCGCCCGCGCGCTGGGCTGGATCGGGCTTCCCACCGAAGCGCAGTGGGAGCACGCCTGCCGCGCCGGCACGACGACGCCGTGGTCGACCGGCGAGGTGGAGCAGAGCCTCGTCGGCTCGGCGAACTGCGCCTTCGACGGCGAATCGCGCTCGCTGGAGGATGTCGACGCCCGTCGTCCGAACGCGTGGGGCTTCCACGACATGCACGGCAACGCTTGGGAGTGGTGCCGCGACACCTGGGGCGGACGTTCCAGCCTGCCCGACGACGGTCTGATCGACCACGACGCGGACGGCCAGTTTGACCGCGTCTTCCGCGGCGGAAGCTGCACGAATGCGCCGGGCATGGCGCGTTCGGGTCGACGCTTCAGCTACGCGCCCACGCGTCGCCTGCCCAATCTTGGCGTGCGTCCTGCGATCGCCGTCATGCCCTGAGGGCGTCGCGCGCGGGGTCGGGGAAGCACTGGGGATCGCCCGGGAAGCGCGCGTCATTACCCCTTGACGGTCTAGGGGTGGGCGTCTACCCTAGACAATCTAGGGGAAAATCCGCCATGGCCGAAGCCGCCGAAGAACTGCCGCCCGGAACTCTCGAACTGCTGGTGCTGAAGGTGCTGCAGTCCGGACCGATGCACGGCTACGCGATCGTGCGCACCATCCTCGCCCGCGCCGGCACCGAGCTGCGCATCGAGGAGGGCACGCTCTATCCCGCGCTGCACCGCATGGAGCGCCGCGGCTGGATCGACAGCGAATGGGGCCTGTCCGAGTCCAACCGCAAGGCCAAGTACTACAGCCTCACGACCGCCGGCCGGCGCGAACTGCGTGCGCGGGAATCGGCTTGGCGCCGCGTGGCTGGCGCCGTGGAGCAAGTGCTGGGCGGCGGCCGGGTGGAGCGTGCCTGACATGCCTTCCTGGCTCGAACGGCTGGGCGTGCATGCACGTCCGCCCGATCCTCGCCCGCGCGCCGAGATCGAACGGGAGATCGACGACGAGTTGCAGTTCCACCTCGACGAACTCGCCGGCGAACTGCGATCGGCCGGCATGGACGCCGACGTGGCGCGGCACGAGGCAGGCCGCTTGTTCGGCGACTACGACCAGGTGCGCGTCGACTGCGCACGAATCCAACTAGGAGAGAGACTCATGCTGCAGAGATTCCAGATGTTGGCGACCGTGTTGCTCCTGCTCGCCGTCGGTTGGCTCGCCTGGGAGGGCGTCGCTTCGCGCGAGGAGCTGCGCTCGCAAGCGCAGGCGAACATGCGCTTGCTCGCCGCGATGGAGCGGTTGGAGACGCGCCTGCCGCCAAGCGTCGGCGACACGCCCGGTGGTTCCGCGACGGTCGTGGATCGCAAGCCGGCGCCGTGGACCGCCGCCACGCTCGAGGATGCCGGTCGCACGGCGATCCGCGACAAGAAGCTGGTGCTGGTCGTGTTCGCCTCGGGCGCATCGGCGGACACGGGTGGCGCGATCCACGCGGTCATGACCCTGCCGAGCGTGCGCCGGGCGCTGGGCTCCTACGAAACGGTACTGCTGCGCCTGGACGATCCCGAGCAGGGCGTCGCGCACCGCAGGTTGATGGAGACGACGGCGGGCCCGAAGGTCGAGCCGGCCTTCATGGTCTACCAACCGCGCACCGGATCGTCGCTGCGCGCCATCGAAGGGTTGCCGGATGCGCAGCAGCTGGCGAAGTTCCTGCTGGCCGACGCGCGTTGGACTTCGGGCATCGTCGTCGGCGGTTCCGACTTCGGAGCAGACATGCGGGCGCTGGGCTACAGCGGCGACGAGGGTCCGGCGATCGTGGAGCCCGCCGCGCCGCGCGCGGCGCCTATCGATCGCAAGGTCGTCGTCCCGGTCGCGAGGCTCGACACGCCCAAGGTGCATGCCGGCCTCGACTATCTCGATATCGCCATCGGCGACTTCCCGGCGACTCCGCTGGATCCGTTGGACTGCCCCGGCTTCGTCGCCGCGGCGCAAGGACGCGAACTCGTCCTGCGCCTGCGCGTGGACGCCGCGGGTGCGGTGCAGGATCCGGAGATCGTGTCCTCGGGCGGCGGCCCGCTGGATTTGGTGGCGCTCGATTGCGAGAGATCGTGGCGCTTCACGCCTGCGAGGCGCGGCGATCTGCTCGTGCCGTCGATGCTGGAGGTGCGCCTGCCCGCCGCCCTCGCCAAGGCACGCTGAGCGCCGGGCGGGCGCTCAGCGCCGCAGCGCGAAGCCACGGGCTTCGAGGGCCTGCTCGACTTGCTCGCCTTGTCCGGCCTTGCGCGTCTCGACCAGCACGTCGATGTCGACGAAGCCCAGCGGCACGCGCCAACCCGCCCGGTAGTGCTGCACATCGACGATGTTGCAGCCATGCTCGGCCAGCACCTCGACGATGCGCTTCAACTGGCCGGGCGCGTCGGGCGTGCGCAGTCGCAGCACGTGCGTGCGGCCGGCGCGCTCGAGCCCGTTCTCGATGATGCGCGCCATCAAGTGCAGGTCGATGTTGCCGCCGCTGACGATCGTGCCGACCTTGGTGGCGCCTTGGATCTTGCCGGCGAGGATGGCGGCGATTCCCGGCACGCCGGCTGCCTCGGCCACGACCTTGCTCTTCTCGATCGTCTGCAGCACGGCGTCGACGATCTCGTCCTCTTCGACCACCACGCACTCGTCGACGTGCCGGCGGATGAGTTGCCAAGTCCACTCGCCCACGACGCCGACGCGGATGCCGTCGGCGATCGTGCGCGGATCGGCCACGGGCGAGGGTGTGCCGGAGTGGAACGAACGCACCATCGGCGCGGCGCCCGAGGCCTGCACGCCGATGATGCGCGTGCGCGGCGACAGCGCCTTGAAGGCCAGCGCCATGCCGCTGCACAAGCCACCGCCGCCGATCGGGACGACCAGGGCATCGAGGTCGGGCACGTCCTCGGCGAACTCAACTCCCGCCGTGCCTTGGCCGAGGATGATGTCGGGGTCGTCGAAGGCCGGAACGACCAACAGGCCTTCCCGTGCAGCCAACTCGCGCATGTGCGCGTTGGCTTGGTCGAAGCTCTCGCCGTGCAGCAGGACCCGCGCGCCGAAGCCCTCGGTGCGTTGGACCTTCAGGATCGGCGTCGTCGTCGGCATGACGATCGTCGCCTGCGTGCCCGCGAGGCGCGCGGCCAGCGCCAAGCCTTGCGCGTGGTTGCCAGCCGAGGCTGCCACCAAGCCTCGCGCCAAGTCCTGCGCGGACAACTGCAGCACCTTGTTGAGAGCCCCGCGGATCTTGAAGGCGCCCGTGCGCTGGAGGTTCTCGAGCTTGAGGTGCACCTCCATCCCCGTGGCCTCCGACAACCAATGCGCGTGCACGGTGGGCGTCCGACGCGCGTAAGGTTGGAGGCGCTCCTCGGCCGCGCGCAACAAGGGCAGGGCCTCCTGCGGCGTCATGTCGACGGCCAAGCGTGTGGTGGGAGTGCTGGTCTGCATCTGCTGGTGCGGATCGTCTCAGAGTCGCGGCGGTGGCGCGCGCAGGGCTTGCATGGCCCGCTCGCGCGTGCGCCCGTCCTTGGCCGCTTTCTCCAGGAGCGCACGGCCCTCGGTTTCGCGCCCGGCTGCGCGCAACGCTTGTCCCGCACCGTACCACACGAGCGGCGAGGTCCAGTACGCGTCGCGCGCCTCCATTTCGCGCACGGCAGCCTCGTACTGCGCGACGCCGCCCGCGAGGTCGCCGCGCCGCGCCAGCAGGTGGTTGGCGAGGTTGACGCGCACGATCCAAGGCGGGAAGTAGCCCTCCAAGGCGCGCGTCCATGCGGCCACGGCCTCGCTCGATCGACCCGCTGGATCGAGGCGATCGAGCGCGTCGCCCACGCCGGCGTGCGCGCGCCAGTTGCGCGGGTTGGAGGCGACCGCGCGTTGGAAGGCAACCAGCGCATCGACGGCGCGATCGCGCGCGAGGAGCATGTTGCCGCGCGCCTGCCAGCCGATCGAGGATTCCGGATGCACCGCCAGCACGCGCGCGAAGAGGGCTTCGTCGTCGCGCCAGTGGCGGCACTGCGCGCGCGTGGCGGGCACGAGGAGCGCCGCGAGCACGAGCGAGGTGCTCCACGACAGTGGCGCCGCGCGCGGGACCAAGAGACCCGCCGCGAGCAGTCCCAGCGGGATCGAAGCGAGGTAGGCGTAGCGGTCGGCCACGAACTGCGGGCCGGCTTGCTGCAGGCCCAACACGGGCGAGACGAGCACGAGGTAGGTGAACAGCGCGAGGCCCAAGAGCGGCAGGCGCCTGCGCAGCACGAAGGCGAGCGTCGCCAGCGCCGCCACCAGCGCGGCGCTGGCGAAGGTGCGCGGCTCGAAGGGGTTCCAAGCATGCGGCAACTCGTGGATGGCGCACAGCCCTTGCGCGTCCAGCGTGCGCGCCGCGTACCAGACCAGTCCTTGCGCCGCTTGGCCGGCGCGTTGGAGCAGGCTCCATTCGTCGAGGCCGCGCGTCACATCGGGCGCGCTGCGGATGGCCCATGAGGCGATCGCGATCGAAGCCAGGCCCAGCGCGATGTGCGGGGTCTTCTCGAGGAGCCGAGCGCGCCAACCCATGCCGCGTGCCAAGAGAGCGTGATCGAGAGCCAGCATCACGACCCACAGGGTCATGCCCCACGCCTTGGCCAAGAGCGAAACGGCCAGCAGCGCGATGCTCGCGAACCACAAGGCGCGCGAGCGCAGCTTGCCCGAGCCGGGTTCCACGCAACCGAGCCAGGCCAGCAGCGAAAGCAACAGGAAGAAGGCCGCCAGCAAGTCGCGTCGTTCGGTGACCCAGGCCACCGACTCGACGCGCAAGGGGTGCAGCGCGAAGGTGCCCGCCGCGACGAGCGCGCCGCCCCATGCTCGCCATGGCGCTCGCGCCAGCGAAGGTCGCGCCAGCGCAAGGATGCGCGCCGACAACAGCAGCACGAGCAGCGCGTTGGCCGCGTGCAGGAGGACATTCGTGCGGTGGTAGGCGCGCGGGTCGAGCCCGCCTTGCGCGTGGTCGAGTGCGAAGCTCAGCCAAGCCAACGGCTGCCAGTGGCCCATGTGGCGCGTGGTGAAGGCCCACTCGAGCGTCCGTGCGTCGACTCCGCGGAAATCCTCGTTGAGGAGGATCGTCTGGTCGTCGTCGAACGACACGAAGCCGGCCTCCAGCGCCGGCGCGAACGCCATGAGCGTCGCGCCGAGGAGCAGCGCCAGCGCCATGCAAGCGGCGAGGACCGAGGACCGAGTCGCGCTCACGAGCCCTCGCTCGCCTTGCGGCGCGCGCCCTTCGTCCGGCCCGACTTGACGCCCTTGGCCGAGTTGGCGCCTTCGCGGGTCGGCGACCACCACAGTCCTTCCAGCGTCGCGCGGCGGCGCGCGAAGTCGGCCAGCGTGTAGCTGTCGAGCACGCGCAGGAAGGCGTCGCGCGCCTCCGCCAAGGCGCCCTTGAACCCGCAGGCGGGCGCGATGGGACAGGTGTTGCGTCCGCGATCGAAGCACTCGGCGATGTCGAAGTCGGGTTCCACGCGCCGCACGACGGCGCCGACGACGATCAGGCCGGGCTCCTTCTTCAGGCGCAGCCCGCCGTTGCGACCGCGCACCGCCTCGACATAGCCCAGATGCGCGAGCTTCGAGCCCACCTTGACCAGGTGATGCCGCGAGACGCCGTAGGCCTGCGCCAACTCGCCCGCGTCGACGAGCCGATCGGGGTGCGCGGCGAGGTGGATCAGGATCCGCAGGGAGTAGTCGGCGTGGAGCGTCAGTTGCATGGCGTGTCCGGCGTGGGGCACGCTAGCAGCTTCGGCTCGCACCAGATCCGAAAAAGTGGCATGCGAAATACCACTTAATGGCTTCGCATGGCGCCACGGGGCCGTGCATGGCCCGCGCGCCTGGTTCCTAGCCTTGGGCGGGAGGTTGGCTCTTCGCCGGACTTGATCCCTTGGCGCGCCGACAACGATCGGAGCAGTACCTGACCTCGTCCCAGTCGCGCTCCCACTTCTTGCGCCAGGTGAAGGGGCGCCCGCAGGCGAGGCAGGTCTTCTGGGGCAGGTGCTGCTTCTTGACTCCGCGCATGGTCGGGCTCGTTGGTCGAAGGTCGTGAAGTTCGCTGTTGGCGTGAAGGACCGCTGGGTTCAAGCACGCGCGTAGGCTGCCAGCAAGCGTTCTGCCGCCGCGAGCCCGCTCAGCACGGCACCTTCGACGCGCGGACCGCCGTGGGCATCGCCAGCGAGCAGCAGCGTGCCGTCGTCGGAGCTGGCGCAGCGCTTGCTCGAAGGCGCGAGTGGGATCGAGTGGCGCCAGCGATGGGCCACGAGGTGGGACGGACGTGCGGCGACGCGGGCACCCTCGAAGTCACCGACCGTGCGCAGCCAGTCGACCCATGCCTCCAGCAGCTTGCCCGCCGCCTCTTCGGCCTCGAGCTCGAGGTGCACGCGGCTCCAAGCGGCCGAGGCGTGGATGGTCCAGCGCCCACCGGGTTGGCGCGCGGGCTTCGACGACTCGCGCGCCGCCCACCCCAACGCGTGGTCGTTGAGGAACACGCCGTCGCGACCGGCGAGGATCGGGCCCGGCGCATCGAGCATCAGCGCCCAGCAGGGGGCCGCCTCGAGGCTTGCCGCGAGGCGCGCGAGTCGCTCATCGTGCGCGGCGACCAACCCCGCTGCTTGCGCCGCGGGCGCGGTGCAGACGATGGCCGCCCAAGGTCCGAGCCAAGTTCCGTCCTGCAGGCACAGCTCCCATGCGCGCACCTGCGCAATGGGGGCGCGGCGCAGCGACTTGACCGCCGCCTCGACGCGCACCTCGACATCGCGGGCCAGATGGCGGCCCAAGGCGCTCATGCCGGGGACGCCTACATGGCGCTCGGTGCCCTCGTCCTTCTCCTGCCAACCGCCGCGCGGATCCCAAGCGGCGATGCGTCCGTTCCAACGCGCCGCGACCCCGGCCTCCAACCATTCGCGGTGGATGGCCTCGAAGGCGGGATCGCGGACGGTGTAGTACTGGGCCCCGTGGTCGAAGGCGCGGGTCTCGAGGGCCGTCGCGGCCGACGGCGTCGCATCCACCGCGGTGCTGCGGGCTGCGCGCCGCGTGGCGCAACGCCCGGAGGGTCCGCGCGCCTTCTCGAACACGACGACTGGCACGCCGGCCTCGATCAGGCGTCGCGCGCAGGCCAATCCCGCCAGCCCGGCGCCCACCACCGCTACGGGGGCATCCGGAACCGCGATCCGCTCGTAGCGTCCTTGCACGGTCGTGGCTTACGCTCGGAACGCGACGGCGGTTGCGCGGCGTCGGCGTCGACCGTGGACGCCGTGCGCGGCGCGCCGCTCGCCCACCCACGACCCATGAGCCTCAGGAACTACGCTCTGCTCGCCACCCTGTGCTTGGCCGCCGCCGTCGTGGCGGCGGGAGGATGCGCTTCCATGGACCATGCCGAGATCGGCCGGCGCCTCCTGGCCATCGAGAAGAACGCTCCCTTGCGCGGCGCCGTGCAGGAGCGCGAGGTCGAGTGCGTGCTCGATGGCGTCAAGACGCTCGGCCTGCAGCGTTGGACGCGCTTTGGCGATCCCGACGGCCCGAAGGTCGTGCTGGTGCACGGCACGCCCTCGTCGATGGTGACCTGGACCGAGGTGGTGCACGGCTCGGGCGGCAAGCCCGGGCTCGCCGCCACCTGCGATGTGTGGACCCCCGAGATCGTCGGCCACGGGACTTGCCCGACCACCCTCGACGCTTGCACCTTCCAGGCTTGCGCCGACTGGTTGTCTAGTTTTCTTGACATGCACGACCTGCGCGACGCGACGCTCGTCGGCCAAAGCTACGGCGGCGAGTTCGCCTGGAGGTGCGCCCTCGACCGGCCGGACCGGGTGTCGCGCCTCGTGTTGATGAGCAGCGCCGGCTTGCCCCGCATGGACGGCGAGTGGCTGCCCGAGGAGGTCAAGATGCGCGAGTGGGGCTTCCTCGCCTACATCGGGTGGATGCTCAACTCGCCCGAGCGCGTCGCGCCCGCGTTGCAGTTGCACTTCCAATCGCCCTTGCCGGCCTGGCGCGTCGACGAGGTGTGCTTGTCCGTGTCGAACCGCCACAACTGGCGCGCGATGGTGGACCTCGCGCGCGACGAAGAGGGGCATCGCGCCGCCGAGCTCGGCTCGATCCGCCAACCGACCCTGCTCTTGTGGGGCGAGAAGGACGTGGCCTACCGTCCCGAGCGCTTCGCCGTGGGCTTCCGCGACGCCATCCCGGGCTCGACGCTGCTCCTCGCGCCGGGAAGCGGGCACTATCCGCAGGAGGAGGTGCCGCAGTTCGTCGTCGACGCGCTGGCCGCCTTCGCGCACGGTCGTCCGTTGCCGGAGGGAGCTTCGCAACAGGCCTTGCCCGCGAGCAGCCGATGAAGGCGCGCATGGCGACGAAGGAACGTCGATTCGAGTCGGGGCGCGCCGCGCGGCGCGCGCTGCTTGGATTGGCCTGCGCCTTGCTCGCATCCACTCCGGCCGCGGCCGATGGACCCGCGCGCGGGCCCGAGGCCGCCACCGCGGCCGAGCCGGCGGCGCGCAAGGTCGCTTGGTCGGCGGTGCGCGAGGTGTTCGATCCCGCCTGCGCACTGCCCGACGCGCTCGCCCTGTCCGGCAAAGGTCCTTGGCCCGCCGTGCAGCTGGTCGACGAGTGGCGCGAGCTGGCGAAGCTCGTGGCGGAGCCGTCCGTCGACGATCCCGACGCGCCGCGTTGCTTCGGCGACCTCGCGCGCGAGTGGACGCGCGCCGTGGACGCCAAGGAGCGCGAGCGCTTGTTCGAGCGCATGGCGCGCGCGCAGCCAGTGTTGTGGAAGCGCTTGCAGCCCTTCGCTTCCGAAGTGCTCGCGGACGACGCGCTGCGTCGCAAGAAGTGGACGCCGGACGACGACCTCGTCGACGATGGCTGCGCGTTCGCCATGCCGTTGACGCTCGAGGGTGCGCGCGCGCCCTACGCCAAGATCGACGGCTCGCGCCTGGTGCAGCAAGCGGTCGTCTTCATGCGCGCCGATCTCGTGGCCTTGAAGACGGCGGAGAACGACTATCCCGCGTACTTGCGGCGACCGGGCAGCGCGTACGAGCGCATCCACCCGCTCGCAGGCAGCTTGATCGAGGGCGACGACGAGGCCGGGCGTCCCTTCCAAGCGTTGAAGGTGGGCTTCAAGAGCGACCTGCCGTGGCCGTTCAGCCACTACGAGTGCGACTTGCGCGTGTTCAACCGTTTTGACACGCGCGGCGATTTCGTGTGCGACGTGCGCGCCTGGAACGATGGGCGCGACGACGACTTCGTGTGGCTCTCCGGTCGCGACCACTACCACGAGGTGCGCGATGCGCGCGGGGAGTGGCAAGGCACCCTCGTCGTGCGCTGGTTCGGCTTCGACTTGCGCGGCGTGCCCGACACCGACTCGGCGCGACGCGCCGGGTTGCGCGCCGGAATCCTGTGCCTCAAGCGCGAGGCGGAGTTGCTGCAGCGCGCCCATTCCGGGCCGCCCAGGCTCTTGGGTGGAGCCCTGCCGTCGGCTCCGGTGCGCGGCTGGCGCTAAGGTCTGCCGCGGGTTGGCGCGCACTGGCGCGGCCAGACCTCCGGACCGGCTGCCTGCATCCAAGCCGCGCAGCAGGGCGTAACCGACCCCATGCTCCCTTGCGCCTACCTCTTGTGTGTCGCCGCGACCCTCTGCGGCGGTGGCGACGCCGCGCCGACCACGGCTCCGGTTCCCGCGACGGTCGCAGCCGCCCAGGTGCTGCCCACGACCGACCCGGGCAAGGAGGCGCGCGCCGCCGCTGCCGAGGCCATCAACGCCAGCTTGCAGCTGACCGCCAAGGCTCCCCCCAAGGAAGCGCGTGCCGCGTTGGCCGCCGCCGTGGGAGAAGCCATGCGTGGGCTTGGGGAAGGCGCTCGCAACCACGCGCGCCTCGAGGCGAGCCTCGCTGCGCATCCCTTGCCGGAGGGGGCGAGCGGAGTCGAGGCCGAGCGCGTCCTGCGCCGCCTGCGCCGCGAGCTTGAGTCCGCGAGCCTCGATTTGTCCTTCGAGCCGCGCGTCGAAGCACCCACGCCGGTCGGTTGGCCGAACGCGACGCCGGTCAACGAACTGGCGATCCTCGACTATCCGACGTATCGCTTGGCCCGCACTTCGATGCAGGGCGCCACGCGCGGCCAGAACGGCGCCTTCTGGAAGCTCTTCCGCCACATCGACTCGAACAAGATCGCCATGACCGCCCCGGTCGAGATGTCCTACACCGGCCGCGCCGGCGCGCAAGAGCCGGATTGGATGGCGTTCCTCTACGCCAACCAGGCGATCGGCGCCCCGGGCACCGAGGGCGAGGTCGAGATCGTCGATGTCCCCGCCGCCCGTGTCCTCTCCATCGGCCACCGCGGTTCCATGGGAGAGCGGACCATGCAGCAGAAGAAGGCGGAGCTAGACGCCTGGTTGGCGGCGCACCCGGAGTGGGAGGTGTGCGGGCCGATGCGGAGCATGGGGTGGAACAGCCCGATGGTGGCGGATGCGCGGAAGTACTGGGAGTTGCAGGTGCAAGTACGGCTCAAGGAGCGCAAGACCTGAGGATTCCGATGCTGGCCCCGGTCGTTGTGCGCGATCCGGACCTCGCATTGTCGCCCTAGGCCGCGAATTCCGGCTGGCACCGCCACGGGACGCCTGCCGCGGACGTTCATGGGGGAAATGGGGCCATGGTTCCCGACCTGCCCGAGGCCGGGTGAAACCCCACTAGCGCGTTTCCAACTCGGGTCCGGTGCCCTAGGGCGCGTTTGGGCGGCAAGCACAGTGTCCGGCCTTGAAGACGGCTGGACCAGCCGCCTCGTGTGCATCGACGAGGACCCGCCGCTGGCCACTCACGATGTCGTGTTTGGCAACACTCCTCGCTGCGGCTCCTCACGCCCACAACCCATGGGGCCATGGGGCGGTGTCGCCTTGGGGGGGGTGGCTGTGGCCGACGCATCGACGAGCTCCTTCCCACTCCTCGGGAGGCACGCCCAACGAAAGGGGCCAGCATCAAGAAAACGGAGCGCGAGCAGAGAGCTACTCTGCGTGCGCTCCGTGTCCGCGGCGCGGGCGCGGGCTCGGTCAGGACGACGCATCGTCCTTGTTCCATGGGGGGGCGAGGTTCGGGAGCGCTTGACGGCCGGGGCAGGTTGGTGGCCCCGTGCCGGCAGCTCAAGTATTTGCTCTTCAGTGGTTTGGAGACCAGCTCCGCGCTGCGTCGCGCGATCGCTTGTGGCCGAGGACGTGTCCCGAATGCGCGTCCGTCGGAGTGGCGCCTATCAGACCGTAGGTCTCAGGAAGTTGCAATCGCAAAAATGCCACTTCTGTGCGGGAAACAAGGGCTCGCGCCTAAGTGTTTGCGGACTGCCGATCGAGACGCGCAGGCAGCCGCAGGCCGGCGTTCGGAGTGGCCGTCGCACGCGTCGGTGAAGCTCGTGGCTAGTGCCCGCGCTTGCCGGTCTTGCGGCTGCGCTTGCGTGCGCTTGCGGGCTTCGCCCCGGCGCGCGGAGACTTGCGCTCCGGCTTCTTGGCCTCGTGATCGTCGTGGTTCTTCGCCAGAAGCTCTGCTGCTTCAGCCACCTCGCGCCGCAGTTCCGGCGGCGAGACCACCTCCACGACGCCACCGAAACGCAGTATCGCCCGACGTACTTCGAACAGCGCCGAAGTCTGGAAACGCACCGTCGCGGAACCATCGCGATGGCGATGGAGCTTCTGGGCTTGGGCCCATGGCCGCTCGTCGGCGAGGTGTGCGTGGTTGGGTGGGAAGCGCAGCACCACGGTGCGCTTGGGGCCGCTGTGCTCGAGGGCATTGAACTCGCCCTCCCAATGCCGCTCGAGCTCGAAACCGGGCGGCGGTTCGAAGCGCTCGGTCGTGCGCCGCACCGACTTGATGCGCGGCAGGTAGTACGTCAGCGGCGACTTGGACTCGATGGACCACGCCAGCAGGAACCACTCGCGGTCGCGCACGACCAGTTGCAGTGGATCGAGCAAGCGCTTGGTCGTCTGCCGCGCGCCTGGCTTGAGGTATTCGATCTCGACGCGCTCGCGCTGCTGGGTGGCGGCGAGCAGCGTGGCCCACACTCCCGGATCCAGGATCGCGGCGGGCAGGCCGCCGAAGCGCACCAGCCCGGCCATCTGCTTGTGACGTCCCTGCGCTTCGCCGGGCAGATGCTTGAGCACCTTGTCGAAGGCGGCCTTCAGGTAGCCGTGGAGCGGCGTGCCCTCGTATTGGTGCAGGGCCTGCTCGGCGATCATCATCGCGAACAGCTCGTGCTCGGTCAGGGCCGCGGCGGGGACCAGGAAGCCGCCGCGTCGGTAGGCGTAGCCGCCGCGCTCGGGGTCCCACTCGATGGGCGCGCCCAACTCGGAGCGCAACGCCTCGATGTCGCGGTAGATCGTCTTGATCGACACGCCGCACTCGCGCGCCAAGGTCTTGGCGGTCGGCCGCGTGCCTTCGCGCAGGCGGAGGTCGACGTGCAGCAATCGCTTCCAGCGAGCGAGGTACTCGCCGTCTCCGGCGGAGTAGGGACGGAGCTGAGGCATCGGAACGGGCACGCGGAGCGGCCGCATGCCTCTCCAGCCCGGGAAGCGCAAATCGGCAGGCGATGCGGACAAGCAAGTGGGACTTTCAAATGCAGCCACCTAGCGATTTTTTGCAAGCAAACGATTTGCGCTTGCAAATCGCCAAAGCCGCGCAGATCGCCAGAGTGCGCGTGCGGAGGTTCCAGTCCGGTTCAGCCGCGGGTGCCCTCCGGACATCCGCGCCCTTCCCCGCTTCGTACTCCGGCTCGTGGAAGGCAGGGTCGAACTGGTCTGGTTGAAGCGCGACCTGCGCGTGGGCGACCACCAGCCGCTCGCCGAGGCGGCGAGGCGCGGACCGGTGGTCGCGCTGCACGTCTTCGAGCCCGAGGTGCTCCAGTCCGCGGAGTTCGACGGGCAGCATCTCGCCTACCAGTTGGAGGCGTTGCGCGAGCTGTCGCGGGCGTTGGCGCGGCGCGGCATCCCGCTCCTCCTGCGCACGGGCAGCGTGCCGCGCGTGTTCGCCGAACTGCGGCGCGAGCTGCCCTTCGCGCGGTTGTGGAGCCACGAGGAGACCGGGCTCCTGGCGACGTTCGCGCGCGACCTGCGCGTCGGCGAGTGGGCGCGCGAAGCTGGCGTCGAGTGGCGCGAACTGCCGCAGACCGGCGTGGTGCGTCGACTCAAGTCGCGCGACGGTTGGGCGCGCTTGTGGAGCGGGCGCATGGAAGCCGAGGAGTCGCGCCTGGTCGTGCGCCCGCAGTGGCGCCTCGCGCGCGCCCCCGACCCCGTGCCCGAGCGCGAGGTGCTGGGCGTGGTGGCGCGTTGGCGCGGCGACGCCGGGTGGTCGAACCATGGTCGGGCCGGCGAGGCCGCGGCGCGGCGCGTGCTGGAGGACTTCCTCGAGCAGCGCGGCCTCGACTACGTGCCAGCCATGTCGGCGCCTGGGCCGGCGCGCGCGGGTTGCTCGCGCTTGTCCGAGCACCTCGCCTTCGGCGCCATCTCGATGCGCTCGGTGTGGCAGGCGACGCGCGCGCGCCTCGACGAACTCGAGGACCGCCTCGCGGCGACGCGCGGCGCGGAGCCGGGCCGCAAGCGCATCTCGGCCGCGACCGCCTCGCCGGAAGTGGCCCAGCTCCTGCGCTGGAGGCGGTCGCTGTCGGCCTTCGCGCAGCGCTTGCATTGGCACTGCCACTTCATGCAGAAGCTCGAGGACAAGCCCGATCTCGAGCTGCGCAACTTGCACTCGGGCCACGACGGCTTGCGCGAGGCGGAGTTCGACGCGGCGCGCTTCGAGGCGTGGAAGGCGGGCGCGACCGGCTATCCGATGGTCGATGCGTGCATGCGCTCCTTGGTGGCGAGCGGTTGGCTCAACTTCCGCATGCGAGCCATGCTCATGTCGTTCGCGGCGTACCACCTGTGGCTGCATTGGCGCGAGCCGGCCAGGTGGTTGGGCGCGCAGTTCCTCGACTTCGAGCCGGGCATCCACTACGCGCAGGCGCAGATGCAAAGCGGCACGACCGGCATCAACACGCTGCGCATGTACTCGCCGGCGAAGCAGGCGCAAGACCACGATCCGCGTGGCGAGTTCATCCGCCGCTTCGTGCCGGAACTCGCCGGCGTTCCCGACGAGCACCTGTCGGAGCCGCACCTGATGACGCGCGCCGAGCAGGAAGCCGCCGGTTGCCGCGTGGGCCGCGACTACCCCGCGCCCATCGTCGACCACAAGCTCGCCATCGCGGAGGCGCGCGCCCGTTTCGCCGCGCTGCGGCGCGATCCGGCGGTGCGCGCGGAATCGAAGGAGGTGTTGGCGCGGCACGGAAGCCGCAAGCGACCCGCGGGCGCGCGACGACGCGCGGGAACCAAGCGCTCGCGCGTGCCAAGCGCCGAGGAGGCGAGAGGGGAAGCGCCGCGGCAGGCGGGCTTGTTCGACGCGCTCGATGCGGACTGAGCACGCGAGCGGCACCTGTCGCCTGGCCGCCGCGCGAGTCCGCGCCAGGAGGCTCGACAAGCGCCCACGCCACCACCTATGTTCGGCTGGCATGAACGCCACCATGACGCTCTCCGTGCTGCTCGCATGCCTCGCCACCTCGTGCTCCGGACCACGCTGGGGCAAGGTCTCGACCACCTCCGACGGCGCCGTCGTGCGCTGCGATCGAGGGCCCATCGTCGAATCGCGCGTCTCCTGGTTCGAAGTGCGCGAGACGAGCGGCGCCACCAAGCTCTCCTCGTGCACGTTGATCGTGTGGCAGGACCTCGACGGCGACGGCCAGCGCGGCGAAGAAGAGCCCGTGCGCGAGTTCCTGGTCGAAGGCCTCGAACCGCGTTCGCACCTTCGCGTGGAGCCCATCGACTTCGCGCATGGCGCCGAGTTGTCGCGTTCGCTCTGGGAAGCGCGCTACACGACGAGCGGCGGCCAGGGTGGCGTGCTGGCCGGCCGCTTCGACTGAACGTGCTCGTGGCGCCGCGTCAGAACGCGGCGCCGATGAACACGCCGACCTGCGCGTAGTCGGTCGAGATGTCGATGCCCTCGAACTCGGCTTCCGAGCCCAGCACGCCGCGCAGGTCGAGGCCGAGGCGCAGCACGTCGGTGGCGCGCCAGCCGACGCCCAACCCGAGCAGGGCCCCGATGCTCGACTCGGATTCCTCCATCGACGGGCCGCCACCGAGGATGCGAGCCTTGATCGTGCTGTCCTGCCAGGCGACGCCGAGCGCGAAGTAGGCCTCGGACCGCGAGTCCGGGATGTCGATGATGTAGCGGCCCGCGAGGCTGGCTTCGACGAACTCCGCTTCGAACTTGAGCACGTCGACGCCGTCGGTGAGCCGCGCGTCGTCGTTGGAAGTCGAGGCGCCGACTTCGATGGCCCAACCTTCCTCGCCGATACGGCGCGTGACGAGCACGCCCAGCGAAGTCTGAGTGTCGACCGGGGCCCAGTCGTCTTCGTCGAAGGCCCGACTTCCCACCAGCAGGTCGATCGTCCAAAGGCGTTCGTCGGAGCTCCCTTCGGCGAGGCCGCGCGTGGCGCGAATGCTCGCGCCCGCGGGTTGCACGAAGGCTGGATCGGGGATCGTGGCGGCGGTCGAGGCCTGCGCTAGCAGGCAGAGGGCGATCAAGTGCATGTGTGTCGTTCTTGCGGGCCGGCACCAGCGCCGAGCCGCGCAGGATGTGATTGGGCCGTCGCGTGCGCGTCGCGGACATTCGCGTCACGCCCTAGTCGAGTCGCGCGCTGTGCGCAGGATCACCTCCGCACTTCCTCCAACGCGCCTTGGGTGGCGCTGCATGTTCCTCCCGCGGCCGGGAACGAACGACCCGGGAAACGCCGCCATCCAGCCTGGAACTCGCGGCCGCTCAAGTCGCCGCCGTGGACGCACCGATGGGACTGGCGCGACCACCACCATGCGCCCGTCCACGGGCGTCGCACCACAAAAGTGCACCTGCGGAGGCCGGTGCAACCACCCACCACATGAATTGGCGCTCCATTCGCACGAGGCTGGCTCTCGCCTTCCTCGCACTGGGTCTGATCCCCTTGTTCGTCGTCGGCGTCCTCGCCTACGAGCAGTCCAGTCGCGTGCTCGAGGAGAACGCGGGCAACCGCCTGCGCGCCGAAGCCGAATCGGCGATGCAGAAGATCGACCGCAACTTGTTCGAGCGCTACGGCGATGTGCAAGCCTTCGCCTTCAATCCGATGGCGCAAGGCGGCGCCGACGAACTGCGCCGCGCCGCGAACTTCTACACGCAAGCCTACGGCATCTACGACCTGATGATCGTGGCCGACTCCGAGGGGCGCATCGTCGCCGCCAACACGGTGCGCCACGACGGCACGCCGCTCGACACCAGCGCCTTGATCGGAGCGAGCGTCAAGGGCGAGGCGTGGTTCGAGGAGTGCATCTCGGGGCGAGTGGCGCAGGGACAGGCTTGGCATGGCGAGCTGGAGGCGGATCCGCTGGTGGCGAAGCTCCTCGGGGGGCGCGGGCTCGCCTTGGGCTTCGCGGCTCCGGTGCGGGACGCGCAAGGCGCGCCCGTGCGCGTTTGGTCGAACCGCGCGTCCTGGGAGCGCATCGTCGGCGAGATCATGGTCGAGACGCGCACGCGCTTGGCGCAGGAGGGCATCGACGCCGAGACGCAGGTCGTTTCGCGCGAGGGCTTGCTGCTGGACGATGCCGACGCCACGGCCGTGTTGTCGTTCAACCTCGCCGACGCGGGCCTCGAGGCGGCGCGGGCAGGTGGCGCGGGTGGAGTCGGCTTCACGCGCGAGTTGCACAAGCGCCGCGGCGTGGAGCAGGTCAACGGCTACGCGGCCTCGAAGGGCGCCTTGGGCTTCGCCGGGCACGGTTGGACCGTGCTGGTGCGGCAGGACTCCGACGAGGCCTTCGCCGCGGCGCACGAGTTGCGCTGGTTGGTGCTGGGGCTCCTCGTGGGCGCGGCCATCGTGATCCTGTGGGTCTCGCGCAAGGTGGCCCTGTCCATCTCGGTGCCCGTCATGCGCACGGCCGAGGCGCTCGGCGCCATCGCGCGGGGCGATCTCTCCATCCGCCTCGACGAAGACGCCGCCGGCGAGTTGGGCGAGATGGCCAAGTCGTTGAACTCCACGACGGCCGTGCTCAAGGGCGTGATGGACGAGACCCACGCCTTGATCGAGGCTTCGCGCCGCGGGGAACTGTCCTCGCAGGCGGATGCCAGCCGCTTCGCGGGTTGCTATCGCGAGCAGATCGAGGGCTTGAACGCCATGTTCGCCTCCATCGCCGAACCGCTGCGGGAGACGGCGCGCACGCTCGAGCGCATCGCGCGCGGCCAGGTGGATGCTCGCGTCGAGGGCGAGTTCCCCGGTGAACTGCGTCCGATCCGCGCCGCGTTGGAGGAGACCACCAAGGTGCTCGGCAGGCTCTTGGAGGACACGCGCGCCTTGATCGAGGCCACGCGCGAAGGCCGCCTCGACGCGCGGGCCGACGCGACGGAGTACGAGGGCGGCTATCGCGAGCTGTGCGAAGGCTTGAACCTGATGCTGGCTGGAGTCGCCGGCCCCGTGGCCGAGTGCAGCGCGGCCATGCAACGAGTCGCGGTCGGAGACCTCGACGTGGAATTGGAAGCCGATGGGCAAGGCGAGTACTTGCGCATGCGCCAAGCGCTGGCGGCGACCGTGGACACCCTGAGGCGCCTGTTGTCCGAGACAGGTGCGTTGGTGGAGGCTGCCGGACGCGGGGACTTGTCGCGGCGCGCGGACGCGGGCTCCTTCCAGGGCGGTTTCCGCCAGTTGTGCGAAGGCGTCAACGGCATGCTCGAGCGCACGACTCGTCCCATGGAGGAGTCGCGCGCGGTGCTGGAGCGGCTCGGTGGTCGCGACCTCACGGCGCGCGTGCGAGGCGACTACAAGGGCGACCATGCGCGCGTGAAGGAATCGCTCAACCAAGCCGTGATGGCCATGGGCGAGGCCTTGGGTTCGATCTCGGGCAGCTCGCGCAGCTTGCACGCGGCTGCCAGCGGCTTGGCCAAGGCCTCTGGCGATGTCGGCACGAGCGTGGAGGAGACCGCCGCGCAGGCCAGGGTGCTGTCCCGCGCGGCCGGCGCGGTGGACGCCAACCTGCAAAGCGTCGCCGGAGCGGCGGAGGAGATGCTGGCGAGCGTCAAGGAGATCGCCGCCAACGTCTCCGAGGCCGGAGGCGTCGCGCAGGAAGCCGTGTCGGTGGCCGGCGAGGTCGGCCGCGTGATGGACAAGCTCGCCGACAGCAGCGGTGGCATCGGCGAGGTGGTCAAGCTCATCCGCGAGATCGCGTCGCAGACGAACCTGCTCGCGCTGAACGCCAACATCGAAGCGGCGCGCGCCGGGGAATCGGGGCGCGGCGTCGCCGTGGTCGCCAACGAGGTCCAGTTGCTCGCGAGCCAGACCAGCAAGGCCACCGAGGACATCTCGGCCAGGGTCGCGAGCATCCAGGACGACACCGCGCAGGCGCGTCAGGCGATCGAGCGCATCGTCGGCACGATCGGCAGGATCCACGAGGCGCAGCTGTCGATCTCCGGCGCCATCGAGGAGCAAAGCGCCACGACGCAGGAGATCACCCGCAACATCCACGAGGCCGCGCGCGGCAGCAACGACATCGCCGGTTCCATCGGCAGCGTAGCCGAAGCGGCTTCGCGCGCCTCGGGTGGAGTGTCGCACGCCAACAAGGCCTCGGCGGACCTGGCTCGCATGGCGGACGACCTGCAACGCCTGGTGGCCCAGTTCCGGCTCGAGGATGCCGGCCGGCCGAAGGCGGGCCACGCGGCCTAGCGCGATTGCCTGGGCTCGACCGGCTCGCAGTACGCGACGATGTAGTCGTGGGCGTCGGTCTTGCCGCCGTCCACGCTGACGCGCACGCGGTAGGCCGCTCCGGCGGCCACCCGCAAGCGCGGAGCGCGGAACACGATGCACGGCGCGCCGCCGTAGCCGCCGTCGGCCACGGCGCAGTGGTCCAGCTCGAGCGGTTCGCCGGCCTCCAGCCAGTCCGCGTCGAGCGGCACGATGCGCACGACGAGCCGCTCTTGCTTGGGCATGGCGCCGCGCCACAGCGCGATGCTGAAGGCGCGATCGGCCGCGTGCAGGTCGACCGGCACGTGGCCGCGCGGCGGATAGCAGACCTCGGACAGGCCTTTCGTCGGCGAGCCGCTCGAGTCCATGGACCACATGGCCGAGTAGTCGTCGGCGGCGCCGAAGCCCGTGCGCTCCAGCGCCGGGTTCAAGCACCACCTGCGATGTCCGATGCGGTCGATGTTCGATGGATCGCTGTCGTCCATGTAGCCGTCGATGCTGCGCGGCAGCGTGGTGCCGCGGCTCAGGTTGCTGTTGGAGGCGCCCTCGTAGCCCAGCTTGTAGCGCGCTTCGTCGAAGCCAGCGGGCTTGGCCGGCGTGTGGTCGAGTCCGCCGTTCGCGCGGCACACCTCCGCGGCCGCGTCGCAGCGCAGGTTCCACTCCGGGACCAGCTGCATCCTTTCCCACGGCAGGCCGCACAGGTGCCTGTACATCTGGAGCCTGTGCAGGGCGCGCACGCGTTCGACCTGCAAGGGATCCTTCGGATCCACGGTCTCTGGTTGGGCGAGGATGGCGCGCAGCCCATCCAACAACACGTCGCGCCGCACGGGGAACGGCTGGCGGCCGTCGAGTTCGAACAGCTCGCCCTCCTTCCACTGCTGGCGCGTCAGCAGCTTGTCGCCCTGCACGATCTTGAGCTCGCCATGCAGGCGACCCGCCTTGTACTCGAGGTTCCTCCTGCGCCGACCATCCGCGGAGCGCTCGATCCACTTGCCGTGCTTCGCGCCCGCGCGGTGGTCGCCGACGCTGGCGCTCGTCCCGTCGGGATGGAACTCTTCGCAGCGACCTTCGAGCTCGCCGTCCTTGTAGGTGAGGAACCGCAGCCGCGCGCCCGCATCGCTCCATTCGCGCCAGGCCCCGTGCTTGCGGCCTTGCTTGTACTCCGCGAACAAGGTGCGCACGCCGCCTTGGGCGTACTCCTCGCGCAGGCCGTCGAGCCGTCCTTGTTCGTCTTCGCTCCAGCGCGCCTTGATCGATCCGTCGGGCCACGACTCGCGCTTCTCGACGCACGGCGCGACGGCGCCTTGGAGCCACAAGCAGCACAGCAGGACGACGAGGTTCGCGAGTCGCATGGTGGCGTGCCGGGTCGGCCGAACACGATACGCGATGGCCGCTGGATGCGCAGCCTCGCCGAGTTCAACCGCGGAAGCCGCGCAAGTCTTCCACCGGGCGGCGCAGCCAGTTGTCCGCCAGGTAGTCGGTCCAACCCTCGATGGCGTGCAGAGCGTAGGCGTGGCGCGGCGCATCGCCGTGGTTGGCGCCCGAGCGGTGCGGCACGGCTCCATCGAGCAGGACCAGCGTGCCGCGCGGCGCCTCGAGCGGCACGAAGCCCTCGGTCGGATAGGGCGTGGCGTCGAGGCGGTCCATCGTCGTGCTCGAGCCGTCGGCCAGCAACCGCGAGCGCTCCTTGACCGGGATCGCGTGACCGCCGGGCAAGGCCCACATGCAGCCGTTCTCGACCGTGGCGTCGTCGATGGCGAACCAGAAGCCCACGACGCTGCGCGGCTCGGTCCACAAGTAGGTGTGGTCGGCGTGGCACTGCACCTCGCCGCCGATCCGCGCTCCCTTGAAGATGTACATCGACTGCAGCAAGCGCGGATCGCGCATGCCGATCGCCTCCGCCACGCGCGCGAGATCCTCGGTGCGGCTGAAGGCGTCGAAGGTCGGGTCGAGGTCGTGCAGCGCGTGCCCCAGCTTGTTCAAGCACGCGTGCGGCGCGTCCACGAGCGTGCCATCCGCCCGCACGGCGTCCTTCTCGTGGAAGGCGCGCATCGCCGCGCCGCTGTCGAGGAACCAGCGCTCGTCGGCGTGGCGCGGCGTCCCGTCCGCGCTGAAGACCACCGGCCGCGGGCACTCGAAGGCCAACCGCTCGGCCAGCCGCGACGCGTGCTCCCTCAGCCGCTCGCACTCGCCGGAGTCGACGAAGCCTTCGAGCACGAGGAATCCATCGCGCCGGAACGCCGCGACTTCCTCCGTCGCCAAGCCGGCGCGCCGCCGCGAGTCGCGCTTCGCGCTCGGGCTCAGAACCAGCCCTTCTTGCCGACTTGGTAGACGCGGATGAACTCCTCGTCCGACTTGGCCAGGTAGAGGATGCCTTCGATGAAGCCGATCAAGCTGCCGGCGCCGCACGTGACTAGGCTGATCACGATGCGCAGGATGCCGCCCGTGACGTCGCCGAGGATGAAGCGATGGATGCCCAGTCCGCTCAGCAAGAGCCCCATGACGCCGCACAGGACGCGCTTGGATTCCAGGGGCAGTTGCGGCGGCGGAGTCGTGTCCATCCGATCGAGTCCTCTCGTGCGGCCCATGGAAGGGCGCGGGGGTGGGTCTGGGAGGGGCGAAGATGTCGCGACCTCCTCGTCCACATTCGACCAAGCATCTCGGCCCGCGCCAAGTGGTCGCTAGACTGCCGCCCCATGCCGCACGACAAGGCTCGAGCCGGAACGCCGATCATCCATGCGCGGTTGGTCCACCAAGCGTTGGCCTCCAGCCTGCTGGTGCTGCCGGCGTTGTCGACCGCGGCTCCGCTCGTCGGCGTGCTCGACGCGGGCAAGGTGCAGGTGGCGAGCTGGTCTGCGCTGGTGTTGCTCGTGGTCGCGACCGTGGCCGCCAAGGAGCTGCGCGCCAAGGGCGAGCGCCTCGCCATGGAGGACAAGCGCGCGGCGCGCGCCGACTTGGAGGCGGACCTCGTGCCGGCCGCGGTGCGCTCGCATTCGCTCAAGGCGGCGCTGTGGTCGTGGGTGGCGGGGCTCCACGCGGGCGCGGCCTTGTGGCTCGGCGCGCCGCTGCACCTGTGGATCGTCGTGGCCTGGTGCATGCTGCAGGCGTGGCAGGCGGCGCCGCGCCGCGAACGGCTCGCGGAGTTGCTGCGCGACGCTTGAGCGTCGCCGCGCGGGGCGTCCGCTACTGCTCGTCCAGCCGCACCTGCACCAGCTTGCCGCACTCGACATCGTAGACGTAGCCGAGGATCTCGTCCTTGCACAGGAGGAAGGGCGACAGGTGCAGGCGGCGGATCGACTGGCGCACGCTGGCGTGTGGATCGCGGAACGCCTCGAAGGTGAACTTGGGCGCCAGTCCGGTGGCCGATTCCAAGTCTTGGCGCAGCTGGTCCTCGCTGATCTTGGTCAGCCCGCAATCGGTGTGGTGCAACAGCACGATGCTCTTCGTGCCCATGGCGCGCTGCGAGAGGACCAGCGAGCGGATGACGTCGTCGGTGACGACTCCGCCGGCGTTGCGGATGATGTGCGCGTCGCCGTAGTCGAGGCCCAGCAATTGGTATACCGGCATGCGCGAGTCCATGCAGGCGACCACCGCCATGTGGCGCGCCGGCCGCAGCGGGCGCATGCCTTGGAACTGGTCGCGGATCCAACGCTCGTTGTGGCGGGCGATGTCGGCGCTCGTCAAGGGCGAGCGGTCGCCCGGCGGGGGGGTCTGGGGCGTCATGCGGGGCGGGATCATAGCGTCCAGGCCGCCCGCGCGCATCCCCGGGCCGCACGGCGCCCGCGAGTGGGCGCAGTTGTTAAGTATATTTGACAAATCGGCGGAGGCGATCAAGCCGCCTTGGGGGCGCTCAGCTGGCGCAAGGCCACCCCGCCCTGTTCGCGCTTCTCGGCCATGCGCAGGCTCGAGAGCGCCGAGCGCAGCAAGGCCTCGAAGGGGATCTGCAGCGCTTCGGCGGCCGGGGCGTGCGCGACGCCGAGCGCCACGTCGACCACGCGGTCGTCCCCGCCGTCGGGCGAGAAGGCCAGCGCGGCCGCCTGCTGCGCGCACTGGCGGGCGCGCGCCTCGTCCTGCCCGGCGACCACCCACAGGAACTGGCCACCGAAGCGTCGGCAGACCTGCACATGTTCGCCGGCGGCTTCCTGCACGGCGCGCGCGGCGCGGCGCAGGAGCTCGTCCGTGCGCGCCTCTCCGATGGTTTCGTTGAGCGTGCGCAGTCCGCGCAGCGCGCAGGAGTAGACCGTGATCGAACGCGCCGCCTGCGTCTCGCGCCGCACGAGGAGGGCGGCGCGTTGCTTCCACGACTCGAAGCTCGCGAGTCCGGTCAGCGCGTCCTTGCTGTGCGCCGCGACGAGCTCCTCGAAGGCGCGCTTGCCGCGGATGGCGGCGCGCGTGTGGGCTTGCAGGGCCAAGTTGTCGGGCGGCTGCTCGAGCACGGCGAGCACGCCCTGGTCCAACGCGGCCGCGCGCAGCTCGACCGACATGCGGCGCGCGAGCAGGATCACGGGCACGTGCAAGGTGGCGGGATCGGCGCGCAAGCCGCGCACCAAGTCGAAGGTCCCGGCTCCATCCACATCGGCGTCGGAGAGCACCACGTCGGGCACCACCTGGCGCGCGAGCCCCAGCCCGGACTCGAGGTTCGTGGCGTGCAGGCGACGATCGACCACGCCGTCGAGCATGTCCTCCAGTTGCCGGTGAAGGGCGGCTTCTCCTGCGACGATCAAGGCGATGGAGCGTTCGTGGCTGGGCATGGCGCGCGGGGGCGGGGCGATGGAATTCCGACGGGGTGATCGACGCGCGCGGCGCGCCGACTTGAGGCGAAAGCGGGCGACCTCGCGCAAGACGAGGCCGCCCGACCGGTAGAGACAGAAGCAGATGCCGAAACCGCGCCGGATCGCCGTGTTCCGGGGGGGGAGCGCATCCTCCGGCGCGCATCGCGAGGTGGTCTTCGGATGGTGGCGGTCGCGCCCGAGAGCTGTCTTTTCCCGATCGGGACCCGAAAAAGTCTAGGCTGTGGCCGCCGCCTGCCGCGGCGAACTGCGCGCATGATCCTCGAGCAGCACTACCTCGCTTGCCTGTCGCAGGCTTCCTACATCCTGGGCGACGAAGCGACCAGGACAGCGGTCGTCGTCGATCCGCGCCGCGACGTGGACGACTACATCCGCCGCGCCGCCGAGCTGGGCTTGTCGATCCGTCATGTCTACTTGACGCATCTGCACGCGGACTTCGTGGCCGGGCACCTCGAGCTCGCCGCGCGCACCGGGGCCGACATCCGCCTTGGACGCCGCGCGCGCGCCGAGTTCGAGCATGTGCCGCTCGCGGATGGCGACGAACTCGTGCTGGGTGCGCTGCGGATCGTCGCGTGGGAGACCCCCGGGCACACGCCGGAGGGCGTGTCGCTGCTGGCTTGGGACCTCGCCAGTCCGTCCAAGGCGCCGCGCGCGGTGCTGACCGGCGACACCTTGTTCGTCGGCGACGTGGGCAGGCCTGATCTGGCGGCTTCGCCGGGCTGCGATGCCGCGGAACTCGCCGCGCAGCTGCACGATTCCGTGCAGCGCCTCGCCGGGCTGCCGCCCGAGGTCGAGCTGCATCCCGGCCATGGCGCTGGCTCCGCCTGCGGCAAGAGCCTCGGCAAGGAGACCAGCTCGACCATTGGCGCGCAGCTCGCCGCCAATCCGATGTTGGCGCCCATGTCGCGCGAGCAGTTCGTGCGCGAGGCGCTCGATGGCTTGCCGCCGGCGCCGCCGTACTTCGCCCACGACGCCAGGCTGAACCGCCAGCGCAGGTCGCTGTGCGACGACTTGCTGCCACGCGCCATGCGCGAGGCGACGCTCGACGAGGCGCTGGCGATCGTCGAAGAGGGTGGGTTGCTCGTCGACACGCGCTCCTCCGACGATTGGGCGGCATGCCATGTCGCCGGTTGCGTGCAGCTCGGCCTCGATGGGCGCTACGCCTCGTGGGCCGGGATGCTGCTGGATCCCGAGGCGCGCGTGCTGCTCGTGTGCGACCCGGGTCGCGAGCGCGAGGCGGCGATCCGCCTGCTCCGAGTGGGCTTCGAGCGCGTCGAGGGCGTGCTGCGCCGCGATCCGCCCGCTTGGGCGGCGCGGGGAGTCGCGCGCTCGACCATCCGCGTCGACCCCGCCGAGGCGCGCGTCATGGCGCAAGCCTCGGAGGCGTCCGTGCTCGATGTGCGCGCGCACGGCGAGCGCGAGAGCGTGCGCATCGAGGGTTCGATGCACATTCCGCTGCCCGAGCTCGAACGGCGTTGGCGCGAGCTCGATCCCGGGCGTCGGTGGATCGTCCACTGCGCCGGCGGCTGGCGTTCGACCATCGCTTGCAGCCTGCTCGAGAGGCGCGGTTTCTCCGCGCTCGTCGATGTGCGCGGGGGCATGGGCGCCTGGGCGGCGGCGGGGCTGCCTTGCGCGCGTGGCGCGGGCTGCGGCGGCCTCGGTTGAGCGCGAGTTGGGCGCGGCGCGCGCCGCGCCTCAATCGAGCGAGGCGAAGCCGTGCTTGATGGCGTACTTGGTCAGCTCGGGGATCGAGCGCAGGTTGAGCTTGTCCATCAGCTGCCCGCGGAAGGCGTGCACGGTCTTGTTGCTGATGCCGAGGCGCGCCGCGCATTCCTTGGCGGAAAGACCTTCGGCCAGCAACTTGAGGATCTCGCGTTCGCGCGGCGTGAGGTGCGGTCCCGAAGGCGGCGCCGGTTCCGCCGACTTGCGCACGATCGGCGTCAACACGACATCCGCGATGCTCGGGCTGATGTAGGTGCGGCCGGACGCGATGGCTTCCATGGCCGCCGCCAGTTCGCGCATGGCGCTGGCCTTGGTGACGTATCCAGAAGCGCCGGTGCGGAAGGCCTCGAGCACGAACTCGCTGTCGGCGTGCATCGACAGGAACAGCACCTTCACCTTGTTCGGCGCCATGGACAGCAGCTTGCGCGCCGCCTCGATGCCGTTCATCTCCGGCATGGCGATGTCCATCACCAGCAAATCGGGCTTCAACTCGCAAGCCATCTCCACCGCCCGCGCGCCATTGTCGGCCTCGCCGATGACCACGTGCTGGCCGGTCGACTCGATGGCGATGCGCAGGCCTTCGCGCACGATGCTGTGGTCGTCTGCAAGCAGGACTTTCATGCCGATCTCGGTTTCAGGCCTTCGCGACGGGTTCCAAGGGAATGAATACCGTGGCCACGGTACCTTCCCCGCTGCGGATGTCCAAGGATCCGCCATAGGCGGCCACGCGCTCGCGGATGCTGAACAACCCGAAGTGCGCCCCGTCCGCGGGGGAGCGCGACAACGCCTCGGTCGCGTCGAAGCCCACGCCGTCGTCCTCGACGCGCACGCTGACGCGCTCCGGCTCGTGGTCGAGCGAGAGGATGATCTGGGTCGCTTCGGCGTGCTTGACCACGTTGACCATCAGCTCGCGCGCGCAGCGGAACAACAGGATCTTCTGGTCGCTGGTCAGGTTGGCGGGCTCGCCGGACTCCTCGTACTCGACCGCCACGCCGTGCGTCTTCGCGAGGTGGCGGCCGTACGAGCGGAGTGCGTGCGGCAATCCCAGCTCGTGCAGCGCCGGTGGGGACATGTCGAAGGTCAGGCTCTGGACGTTGCGGATCGAAGCCTCGATCAAGCGGCTGGCCTGGGCCAGGTTCTCCTGCGCCTCGGCGCCCTGCGTCTCCTGCGCGCGCTGGAGCCTCAAGCGCGCGATCGCCAGCTCCTGCCCGATGCTGTCGTGCAGCTGCAGCGCGAGCTCGCGCCGATTGCGCTCCTCGGACACGGTCAGTTCATTGGCCAGGCGCCGCAAGCGCTGGCGGTGCGCGAGGAGCTCGGATTCGTGGCGCTTGCGCTCGCTGATGTTGCGCACCACCGCGACGACGCGGTCTTCGGCCATGGGCGCCAGGCGCGCCTCGAAGGACTGGATCCCGTCCGGGAAGGGCAGCTCGTACTCGAGCGTCTCGATCGAGCCGCTGGCGACGCAGCGCCCGATGGCCGCGACCACTTCGCTCGCCAAGGGCTCGGGCAGCACCTTGCGGATGTTGGCGCCGCTGACGAACTGCGGCGGCACGAACAGCTCTTCGCGCCTGTGGGCGCTGAAGGCGAGGATCACGCCTTGCGACCCGATGACGAACATCAGGTCCGGGATCGCCGAATGCACCGCCCGCAACTCGGCTTCGTTGTTCCTGATCTCGCGCAGCAGCGTCGAGCGTTCAGTGACGTCGCGGATGATGGCGATCACTTCGTGGGGACCCGAGCGCACGAGCCGCGCCTCGAAGTCGCGGAAGCGGCCGTCGAGCGGCAACTCGTACTCGAACACCTCGCGCGAGCCCTCGTCGAGCGCCTTCTGGATGCTGTGCATCCAGAACGAGGCGGTCTCGGGCGGATGCATCTCGGCCACCTTGCGGCCGATGAAGGTCGAAGGGTCGACGATCAACAGGCCGCGGCCGGCCTGCGAGCAGTCGAGGTAGGTGCCGTCGCGCGCGATGCGCAGCATCAGGTCCGGCATGGCCTCGAGAAGCGCGCGACTGCGCGTCTCGCTGCGCGAGAGCTCGGCTTGCGCCTCCTTCAGCGGCGAGATGTCCGTCAGCGTGCCGATGTAGCCGCCCTTCTCCGCGTCGTGGTCCGAGATGGGCCGCGCCTGATCGAGCACCCACACGACGCGGCCGTCGCCGCGCAGCAGCCTGTACTCGCTGCGGAATGCGCGCGCCCCGGACAAGGCGTGGCGCGAGTCCTGCAGGACCCGTTCGCGATCCTCGCGATGGATCAGCTCGGACCACCTGTGGCCGCGGAGCTCGTCGAGCGGGCGACCGGCGATCTCGCACATGCGCGTGTTCGCGTAGACCGTGGCTCCAGCGGAGTCGGTGCGGTACACGCCATCGGGCGAGGACTCGGTCAACGCGCGATAGACCTCCTCGGCCTGCGCCAACTCTCGTCCAGTCCGGCGGCGTTCGATGGCCGAACTCAGGATCGCGCCCAGGGCCTCGAGCAGGTAGGTGTCGTCGTCCGTCCACGGGCGTTCGTTGCGCACCGCGTCGAAGCCCACGAAGCCGACCATCCGGTCGCGCGCGTCGAGCACGCGCACCAAGATGACCGACTGGATGCCTTGCATCTCCAGAATCTCGCGCTCGACGGGCGCCGAGGCGGGCATGCCGCGCACCAACGCTTCGACCAGCCCCTGGCCCTCGAGACGTTGCATCAGCCACGGAAAAGTGTCGACCGGCAGGTCCTGCAGCAGCTCGATCTGCGGCTCGATCCCTTGGGCGCACCACTCGTGGGTGTTGGAGATCCGCAGTCCGTCCGGGCTGTGGAGGAACAGATAGGCACGGTCGGCGCCAACGAAGGCGCCGACCGTGCCCAAGCTCTTGTCGACTTCCTTGTCGAAGCGCACTGGCGGCGAGATGAGGAAGTCGAAGGCCAGCTGCACGATCAGCCGCGCCTGCGGTTCACGCCGCGTAGGCGGAGAAGTCGTGTTCAGGGAGTCGGTGGCGTGAGGAGTTTCGGCGGACATGGCCCGCTGCTTTTCCAGATGAGGGGGGGCGACTAGAGCATCCTTCATTCTAGGGTCGCAGGAGCGGGATTTTCCGGTTCCTACCCGAAACAGGCGCCCCACAACCGGGACTTTTTCGCATCGTGCGGCAAGGGGATCCGTGTCGAAACGAGGTGTGTGATGGAAGCACCGAGTGGTCGGGCGGCCATCCGGGCGGGTGTCGCGGTCCGGGCTGGAACGCGGCCATCCACCTTCGAAAAACGGTCCCGTTCGCCCGGGTGTGGTGCCTTGGGCGGGCCCGGTCGCAAGGCCGAGACGGTGGATCGACGCCTCGGGATTCCGAGGCGAGGCGAGGCGCTCTGTGGTGGGGCGCCTCCCTCTTTTTCGAGAGGTCAAAGTCGTCGAGCCGCTCCCGAGGAACAGGGAATCAAACGCGCGGCGCTTCCCACAGACCCATGGCGGCTCCGGCCGGATCCTCCACGACGGCCACGCGGCCACCCATCACTGGACGCGCAGGCGCTAGCACTCGGCCGCCATGGGATGCCGCCGCCAGCGCGGCATCCAGATCTTCGACCGTGGTGTAGATCAGCCAAGTTGGCGGCAAGTCGGCGTTGGAGCCGCGAGCATGGCAGATGCCGGCCACCGGTTCGTCTGATCCCGGAGGACACATGGCGTAGTCGTCGTAGCCGTCCATCGGCACCGCCACCGCGCGCCAACCGAGCACCGCGCAGTACCAATCGCGCACGATGGGAGCGTCCGGCACCGCGAGGTCGTGCCATCCGATCGAGCCGGCGCGCGAGGTCGACATGCTCAGCGCGGCTCCGACAACAGCATCCCCGCGCCGACGGTGGCGTTGGTGGCCTCGTCGACGAGGATGAACGAACCGGTCGTGCGGTTGCGGCGATATTCGTCGTAGCAGATCGGCGCCATCGTGCGCAGCGAGATGCGCCCAAGGTCGTTTAGCCCCAGCTGCTCGACGCCCTCGATGCGATGGCCGGTGTTCACGTCCAGCTTGTACTGGATGCTCGAGACCATGGCGCGCGTGCCGCGCGTCGTGTGCTTGAGCGCGTACTTGCCGCGCGGGGAGAGCGGCTGTTCGGCCATCCAACAAACCATCGCCTCGAGGTCCTGGCCGACCACCGGACGGTTGTTCGGCCGACAGAGCATGTCGCCGCGCGAGACATCGACGTCGTTGTCGAGGTGCACGACCACTGACATGGGAGGGAACGCCTCCTCCAACTCGCCGTCGAAGGTCTCGATCTTCGCCACGCGCGAGCTCATGCCGCTCGGCAGCACGACCACCTCGTCGCCCCTCCTCAGCACCCCGCCGGCGACCTGGCCCGCGTAGCCGCGGTAGTCGTGGTGCTCGGCGCTCTGCGGGCGCACGACCCACTGCACGGGGAAGCGCACGTCGATCAGGTTGCGATCCGAGGCGATGTGCACCGACTCGAGGTGGTGCAGGAGCGGAGGGCCCTTGTACCAAGGCGTGTTGGCGCTGCGCTCGACGACGTTGTCGCCGTGCAGCGCGCTCATCGGGATGAAGCACAGGTCCTGCACGTCGAGGCGTGCCGCCAGGCCGCGCACGTCGGCCTCGATCCGGCGATAGGCGGCCTCGTCCCATCCGACGAGGTCCATCTTGTTGATGGCGTAGACGAGGTGCGGGATGCGCAGCAGGGACGCGATCAGCGAGTGGCGCCGCGTCTGCTCGACCACGCCTTGGCGCGCGTCGACCAGCACGATGGCGAGGTTCGCCGTGCTGGCGCCCGTGACCATGTTGCGCGTGTACTGCACGTGGCCGGGCGTGTC